>Ga0315289_10000056_pt1 | contig 178070 bp, 190 predicted proteins | sample YL17G11_40_MG_FD_203452 | JGI IMG/M metagenome (GOLD analysis project Ga0315289, IMG submission 203452) | Sediment microbial communities from Yellowstone Lake, YNP, Wyoming, USA - YL17G11_40 | ecosystem: Environmental > Aquatic > Freshwater > Lake > Sediment | place: USA: Wyoming | collected... | reverse complement strand
CTATCAAACAAGCCAACTACAAGGAATAAAATACGAACCATACATCAAAGAAATAATAGAAAACCAATTACAAAACAAAACACAAATCTAAACGGTTACAAGGTGCTGATATACGCGTTGCATCAAGTATCTTGGGGGGACCTTGGTATGAAGTACTAATGGATCACTTAATAAAAAGTTATGCCCCCATAAAAGAAAAAATAGGGTTTAAAATAGTTTATAAATATTCATCTGACACAAATGATATTAAATGGCCCCTCTATAAAAAATTAAGGGACAGATATTTTGACAAAAAAGGAAACTTAAATAAAAAAAAACAAAGGGTAAAAAATATATTAAAATAAAATGTGAAAAAAATGGAGCAGCAGAAAAGGGTTGGCGCGGGCATTGGTGTAATGATTCTAAAAAACAATAAAGTGCTTTTGGGTAAAAGGCACCCTGACCCGGAAAAGGCTGACAGCCAGCTACACGGAGAGGGCACTTGGACGATGCCTGGCGGAAAACTTGATTTTGGCGAAAGCTTTGAGGAAGGGGCGTACAGGGAAGTCTTAGAAGAAACAGGTATTAAATTGAACAAGAATAAATTAAAGCTTGTAAGCATTACAAATGACAGGGTAACAGATGTGCACTTCATAACTATTGGTTTGCTTTGCGAAGACTTTGAAGGAGAACCTAAAGTAATGGAGCCAGATGAAATAACTGAATGGAAATGGTTTCCTTTAGACAATATCCCTAAACCAATCTTTTTTCCAACTGAAAAGATTTTGAAGAACTATACTGGCAAACAAATCTACAAGCATTAGCAGTAAAATTCACGGGAAATTTACTTCCGGCTTCTTTTAAAAAGAGAAAAATTGTTTATTATTGTATGGATGAGAAAATTACTGCTTCTGAATGTGAGCTTATAGGCGCAATTATTGGCGACGGCAACATTCACAAAAAAAGCCCTAAATATTATGTCGGAGTTACAGGCAATATTCAAACCGACAAAGAATATTTTGGTTATCTTTCTGGTCTTATTAAAAAATCATGGAATAAAACACCACAAATAAGGAATAGGTGGAATGCAATTAGATTAAGATTTTATTCCAAAAAAATTGTAGAGAGGATTACGGGCATATTTGGTTTGCCTTTCAATTCAGGTAAATGTTACAAAGTTAAAATACCTGGCATAATTGCTTCTGATTGGGGGTTAGTAAGGCACACTATTAGGGGAATTGCTGATACTGATGGTTCGGTTTTCACTGCAAATAAACCTGGTTCACCAAATTATCCTTCTATTGAAATAACTACAACAAGCAGATTTTTAGCCTGCCAATTAAGAAATATTCTGAACAAACAGGGGTTTAGGGTAGCAAAAATATGGGGTTACAAATCAAAGTTATCAAAATTTACCGCCTATAAAGTTCCATTAAATGGCAGGAAAAACCTTGAAAAATGGATTAAAGAAATAGGTTTTTCAAATCCTTATAAACTGAATAAAGCCTTGAATGCCCTTTGAATAATAAACTTTATATTGATTTCACAGCCAATAGTTTTATTACAAGGGAAGGTAGCTCAGTTCGGGAGAGCACACGATAGACTCAAGTCATTATTTTGGTTTGGTTTATGTGAAGCTGAAGCTCGGGATTGAGCAGAGACCGTGGTGTCGGGGGTTCAAATCCCCCTCTTCCCACTATTTTAATTCTCCTGATTCTTTTGTTTTTAAATCAGGAATCAGCTTTAAAAATTTTTCTTTACTTATTATGGAAGGGTATTTATTCCAAGCACTCTTGTTGTTGGCGCCCAATGGGGCGACGAAGGAAAAGGGAAGATAATTGACTTTCTTGCAGAGAAAGCTGATTTTGTTGTAAGATATCAAGGAGGCAATAATGCAGGCCACACTGTTGTAGTAGAAGGAAAGACATTCAAATTGCACTTGCTTCCTTCAGGCGTAATAAGAAACAAGAGGTCCTTGATTGGGGCGGGCGTGGTGCTTGACCCAAGAGTTATAGTGAAAGAAATTCAAGGCTTAAAAGAACAGGGCTTTGAGCCTAATTTATGCATTGATTTCAGGACGCAGATTATAATGCCTTACCATTGCATGATGGATTCAAAGAAGGACTCTTCATTGAAGGAAAAAAAGATTGGGACGACAGGGAGAGGCATTGGCCCTTGCTATGCAGACAAGGCCTTGAGGTCTGGGATAAGGTTCTGTGAATTAATTGAAGAAAAAAAATTAAGGGAAGCCATTGCAGTAAATTATTCTTGTTATGCTGAATTGTTTGAAAAGGTTTTGAATGAAAGGATGCCTTTCACTGAAAGCGAATTGTTCCAAGAATTCAATTCTTTGGGCCAGCAATTAAAAAGATATGTAGGGGATGTATCAATTGAAGTCAATAATGCTCTAAGGGAAGAGAAAAATGTATTGATTGAGGGCGCACAGGGAACAATGCTTGACAATTCTTTTGGCACTTACCCTTATGTTACTTCATCTCATCCTATAGCAGGAGGTGCCTGCACTGGAATCGGGTTAAGCCCTAAAAAAATTAATAGAATTATTGGGGTGGTAAAAGCTTATACCACAAGGGTTGGGGAAGGACCTTTTCCTACTGAACTTTTTGAAGAAAAGGCAGACTATTTAATAGAGAAAGGCCATGAGTACGGGACAACAACAGGAAGAAAGAGAAGGGTTGGATGGATTGACTTGCCTTTGCTGCGCTATAGTTCAAGGCTGAGCGGCTTTGACGAAATAGCAATAACAAAGCTTGATGTCCTGAGCGGAATGGAAAAATTGATGGTTGCAGAATCCTATTCATTTAATGGAGGCAAAATAGAGGAGTTCCCCCCTTATACTGCAATGCTTGAAAAAACAAAACCTAATTATGTAGAATTCGAAGGTTTTGTTTTGGATGAAAAGGAAAAGCTTTCTGTAAGAAAAAAAGGTTTTGCTGGGCTGCCAGAGGAAGCAAAGAATTATCTGAATTTCATTGAAGAAAAATTGAATGTTCCAATCAAAATTGTTTCCTATGGCTCTGAGAGAAATGAAACCATTGTCAGATAAAAGGTATTAAAACTCTTTTCCACATATTCTCTTTATCTTTGGTGAGGGTTATGTGCGGCATAATAGGGATTATTTCTGACAGGGATGTATTGCCTGAATTATATCTTGGCTTGATTGGATTGCAGCACAGGGGCCAGGACAGCGCAGGAATCCTCTCTTATAACGGCAACCTTAAAATGAAAAAAGACCAGGGCCTTGTGGAGCAGGTTTTCTCAGAGCAAGACCTAAAAAATTTAAGCGCAAACATTGCAATAGGCCATACAAGATACCCTACAATTGGCTCTGATTTCAAGACTGACGCACAGCCTTTTTATTTCTCTTTTCCCCACAGGATTGGAATGGTTCACAACGGCAATACAACTAATTATTTTGAATTAAAAAGGGAATTTGACTTAAAGAAGAAATGCTTGAATTCAACCTGTGATGTCGAAGCAATACTTAATGTGTTTGCTGAAGCCTTAATGCTTAAGGTAGACCTTTCAACTGAAGACATTTTCTCTGCTGTCTCAAAGGTTTTTTCAAAAGTGAAAGGCGCTTATTCTGTTGTGACATTAATTGGAGGGAAAGGCCTTCTGGCCTTCAGAGACTCTCATGCAATAAAGCCTTTAGTTCTATTAAAGAAAAAAGGCAGGGAGGGCGCAGCAAAAACTTATGCTTTTTCCTCTGAAAGCATTGCATTAACACAATGCGGCTTTGAAATTGAAAGAAACTTAAAGCCAGGGGAGGCAGTATTGATTGATAATTCCCTTAAAATTCACTCAAGAATTTTTTCGCATGAAAAGCCGGCTCACTGCATGTTCGAATGGGTTTACTTTGCAAGGCCTGAATCAAAACTAGAAAAAAAAGATGTTTATGAGGCAAGAAAAGAATTAGGAAGGGAATTGGCTTCACTCTGGAAGCTCACAGGGATTGAGGCAGATTCGGTTGTTCCAGTGCCTGACACTGCAAGGAGTGCTGCAACAATTATTGCAGAGGAATTAAGGCTTCCGTGCAGGGAAGGCCTAATAAAAAACAGGTATGTTGGCAGAACCTTCATCATGGGCTCTCAAGCAAAAAGAGAAAACAGCGTTGCACTAAAATTGACCCCTCTTACCTCTGAAATAAAAGGCAAAAGAATAATTCTTGTTGACGACAGCATTGTTCGAGGCACAACCTCAAAAAAAATTATCAGGCTGCTTAAAAATTCAGGGGCAGAAAAGGTTTACTTTCTTTCAACCTGCCCTCCAATAAAATATCCATGCTTTTACGGCATAGACATGCCTTTGAAATCAGAGCTGATTGCCTCAAACAAGAGCATTGAGGAAGTAAGAAAATTCATTGAAGTGGACTATTTGCTTTACAATACAATTGAGGGATTGAGGAGAGCGATTGGAACAAAAGAATTGTGTTGCGCCTGCCTGAACGGGGATTACCCAGTAAAGGTTTCCGAGGAAACAATTAAAGAAATAGAAGAGTCAAGAACAACAGAAAGAGAAAAAATAAAGGAGGCATCAAAATGAAAATCCTGTTAATAGGGTCAGGGGGAAGAGAGCACGCCTTGGCATGGAAACTTTCCCAAAGCAATTCAGTTGAAAAAATTTACTGTTGCCCGGGAAACGGGGGGACAGTAATAGAACAAAAATGCGAAAATATTCAATTAAAAAATTTAGCTGAGATGATTGCCTTCTGCAAAGAGAAAGCAGTTGATTTGACTGTAGTGGGCCCTGAAGACTATCTATCCCAAGGCATTGTGAATGAATTCGAAAAAGAAGGTTTAAAGATATTTGGGCCGACAAAAGAGGCAACACAGGTTGAGTCAAGCAAGTCTTTTGCAAAAAGATTGATGGCAAATAAAAGAATTCCAACTGCAGCATTTGATGTCTTTCGAGACCCGGATGAGGCAATAGATTTCATTAATGAATACCCTTACAAGAGTTTGGTAGTCAAAGCAGACGGCCTTGCGGCAGGGAAAGGCGTAATTGTATGCGGCTCAAAAAAAGAAGCAGTAAAGGCTGTCAAAGACATAATGGAAAAAAAAATTTTCGGCAATGCAGGAGACAAGATTGTAATAGAAGAAGAGCTTACTGGTGAAGAGGTGTCAGTGCTTGCCTTCACTGACGGGAAAGACATAAAATTAATGCTTCCAAGCCAGGACCACAAGAGAATTTTTGACAACGATAAAGGGCAGAATACCGGAGGCATGGGGGCTTATACACCTGCGCCAATTGTAACAGAGAAAATGAAGGAAAAATTAATTCAAAGAATTTTCAAGCCAGCAATAGAAGGATTAAACGAAGAAGGAATAAAATACAAAGGCATCCTTTATGCAGGCCTAATGATAAGGGAAGGAGAGCCAACACTATTGGAATTCAATGTAAGGTTTGGCGACCCTGAAACACAGGCAATCCTTCCATTGCTTGAATCAGACCTGGTTGAAGTAATGAACGCTGTAATAAATGAAAAATTGAATGAAATAGAATTAAGGTGGAGCAGCAATTCAGCTTGCTGTGTTGTTCTCTCCTCAAAAGGATACCCTGAAAGCTATGAGAAAGGAAAGAAGATCTTTGGATTGGATTCAGTGCACACAGTGCCTGGAGTGCAGGTCTTTCATGCAGGCACAAAAATTGAGGAAAAAGAATTCCTCACGAACGGCGGCAGGGTGTTAGGTGTAACAGGAGTTGGCTCAGACCTAAAGGAAGCAAGAGAAAAGGCATACCAAGCAATAAAATTGATTGATTTTGACGGGATGCATTACAGGACAGACATTGGAGCAAAAGGATTGAGATGACAAAAAAATGAAGAAAGAAAAATTGATTGTTTCTTGGGATGAAATCATTTCATTAACAAAAAAATTAGCTGAAAAAATCAAGGAATCAGAATTCAAGCCGGACATTCTTGTGGGAATGATCAGGGGGGGCCTTGTGCCAGTAAGAATTCTTTCAACTGAGCTTAAATGCAATGATGTGTACTGCCTTAGGGCAAAATATGCCCACAAAGGAAAAAGCAAAACAAGAGAGGTAAGAATAATTTTAGGATTGAATGTAGACCTCACAGGAAAAAAGATCTTGCTTGTAGATGAAATTGCAGATTCAGGGGAAACCCTGAAGCTAATAAAAGATTACCTGGCTTTTTTTAATCCAAAGGAAATAAAGACAGCAGTAATCCACTTCAAGCATTCCTCAATAATTGTTCCAGACTATTTTGTTGAAACAGTGGACAAATGGGTTCAATACCCTTGGGAGTAAGCGATTTTAATGATACTCGTGCTGGATTTTGGCTCTCAATATACCCACCTAATTGCAAGAAAAATAAGAGAGTTAGGTGTAAGATCAGAAATAATGCCTTTCAATTCTTCCATTAAAAAAATTCAAGAATTAAACCCTTCTGGACTAATACTCTCTGGAGGCCCAAAAAGCGTTAATGAGGCAAAATATCTTTACTGCGACAAAAAAATTTTTTCTTTAGGGATTCCAATTCTAGGCATCTGCTATGGCCACCAATTGATTGCAAAAGAGTTCAAAGGAAAAGTACGCAAAGGAAAAACAAAAGAGTACGGCAGGGAAATAATTGAATTGAAAGGAGGAAGAATATTTAAAGGCCTTGGAAGAAAACAGCTTGTGTGGCTTTCGCACGGAGACACTGTAACAAAAATTCCAGAGGGATTCAGTGCAATTGCCTCAACAGGAAACTGCCCAGTGAGCGCAATGTGCAATGAAAACAAGAAAATTTACGGCCTTCAATTCCACCCTGAAGTTCATCATACACCCAACGGAAAAATTATTCTTAAAAATTTTGTTTTTGGGGTCTGCAAGGCAGAAAAGGACTGGAGCGTTACAGGTATTGCAAAAAATTTAATTGAGAAAACAAAAAAAGAACTAGGAAATAAGAAAGCATTAATTGCTGTTTCTGGAGGCGTTGACTCCCTTGTAGCAGCAACAATTGCAGGCAAGGCAATAAAAGACAATTTATTCTGCTTTTTTGTAGATAATGGTCTCCTTAGAAAAAATGAGGTTGAATACGTAAAAAACTTGTATGAAAAAAAGCTGAAATTCAAGCACTTCTCTGTTGTTGACGCAGAAAAAGAATTCCTTGAAGCATTAAAAGGAATTGAAGACCCTGAAGAGAAGAGAAAAATCATTGGAAGGAAATTCATTGAAGTCTTTGAGAGAAAAGCTTTGGAATTAGAAAGAAAATTTGGCAGAATAGACTTCCTCATTCAAGGCACTATTTACCCTGACAGGATTGAGTCAGCTGTTGCCTCAAGGATTGCAACAAAAATCAAAAGCCACCATAACTTAATGCTGCCAAAAAAAATGAAGCTCAAGGTCTTTGAGCCATTAAAAGAATTATACAAGGATGAAGTAAGAGAATTAGGCCTCCAACTAAAAATCCCGAGAGAATTCCTTTTCAAGCACCCCTTCCCTGGCCCTGGCCTTGGCGTAAGAGTTTTGGGGGCTATTACAAAAGATAAACTTGACCTGCTTAGAGAAGTAGACAATATTTTCATTGAAGAATTAAAGAAACAGAATTTGTACGACAAGATATGGCAAGCGTTTGCAGTGCTCCTCCCAGCAAAAAGCGTTGGCGTAATGGGAGATGAGAGAACCTATAATTTCATTGTCTCTTTGAGGGCAGTTAATTCAGTTGACGGCATGACAGCAGACTGGAGCAAAATCTCTTTGCAGGCACTGGAGAAGATTTCCAGCAGAATTGTAAATGAAGTGAAAGGCGTTAACAGGGTTCTTTACGACGTAACCCAAAAGCCCCCTGCAACGATTGAGTATGAGTGATTATTTTGTTAGCATGTTCCAGGAGGAAAAACCATTAGCCACCCAGTATTTGTCAGGGGAATTTCGGGAATTGTTTTTTCATTTTTCAGAATTCTTGTTGCCGTGTAATCTACCTCTGAGATAAACTTGTACACTTCATTCACTAATTTTTCTTTTTCATCATTTTTTAAATATTTCAACAATTTATTTCTTTTTTCGTTTCCTCCATTGAAAGGGCTTATCAATCTAATGACTAATTCACTTAAACCGTTTTTGACTGCTTCCTCAGAAAAAAGTTTTTCTTTCAATATTTTTTTGTTATCTGAAAAGAAAGGGATTTTTTCATACGGCATTTCGCTAGCTAACCCTCTAGCGTAAGTCCAAATAACATAACTTGGAGTGTTAATTTTCCTGCATATTCTGTCAATTATTTTATTCCATGCTGCTTCAGTTGTTGGAGCAAGATTGGCTCTAAAACCATACTTCTTTGCCATTAATCCTTGCTCTGCTGCAACCAATGGTGTAACCCAAGGGCTATATTGCATGTACCTTTCATAATTTATTGGGTTTTTAACATACCAATCTCCTTTATTGTCTCTACTGCAAAATAAATCTAATGCTGTTTTAAATAAAGACTGGAAGTCTTCATCATTCCAAATATCCAAAAGAGTGAAAACTGGAGGAGTATTATTTGCCGGGAATTTACTACAAATTGTTCTAAGATAAGCATTTCTCGTTCTAGCCACTTCATAGACTTGCTTAAATTTTTTGTCTTTAACTGCTTTTTTAAGGAAACTAATTATTTGTTTGCTTGCTTCCTCCGAATTCTCTGCTTTGATTTTAATTCCATCTTTCCCCAGCAAATTAACTGTCCAATAAAAGCTTGCGTCAAATACAGCAATCTTTGGGGGCAATGAATTAAATTTTTTCTTAGATTCTTCGATTATTTCTTTCATTAAAGAGAAAAAGTCCAGAAGCATTATCCATTCTCTTCTGTTGTTTGATTTCATTGTACTCGGGTTATAGCTGACCCCTTTGTAAATCTGAGGAAATATTAATTCAATTCCTGTTTCTTTTCCTATGTTACTCTTGCTGATTTTTTTCATTGCATTTACTGTTCTTTGTAGGTCATTTACTGTAACTTTCAACCCGACATTTTCTGCTGAATTCTTCACTAATTCGACCATTGAAACAATATTACTGCGTTCCCCGTCTGTCAATCCATTGAGGACATTTGAAATCATTTTTTCAGTATTCCCTGCAGGAGTCACCCCAGCTAGCGAAGGCATTGCTTCAATGATTCTTCTATCATAAATTTCTTTCTTTTCATTTTTGTTGTTGTTTGAAAATTTGACTCCAAGGCCTTCTTTTAAATCAAAGAATAACTTTAATTGGTCTCCTTCCTTTATGCCAAAACTTTTTCTGATAGAAGAAGGAATTGTTATTCTGCCCTTTGAATCAACAGGCAAATCAATAAGCGCATCTTCGGTGATGAAGTAAAGACTCTTCTGAGTAATTAAAATTAGAGTATTTTTTGTTGTTGTTTGGGTTCATTTATTCATCACCTCAACTAATAATTGGTGCAATAATATTAAAAGATTAGGTGGGTCACTTTTGTGCCTTAATTTTTATTGCATCTGTTATTTCTCTGGCCTCATGAAAGGAAAGAGTATTACATCCCTTATTGATGCAGAATTTGTTAAGAGCATTGTTAAACGATCAATCCCGAGCCCTAAGCCTGACACTGGGGGCATTCCGTACTCTAGTGCGCGCAGGAAATCCAAGTCCATTCTCTGGGCTTCAAAGTCGCCTTCCTTGAAGAATTCTTCCGCTTTCCTCCAGTATTCCTTCAATCTTTCAGGATTGTTTTCTTCAGAATAAGAAAGGCCTAATTCTATCCCGTCAATTATTGGCTCAAAGGCTTCAGCAAGTCTTTCATTGCCCCTCTTTGTTTTTGCAAGGCCAAATACTTCCTTAGGGTAGTCATAAACCATTGTCGGCTGCACCAATTGAGGCTGGACCTTTTCCTCGAAGATTTTCATTACTGTTTCTTCAATTCCCTCAAATTTTGCTGAATCAATCCCAAATTTTGCTGCAGCTTCTTTTGCTTCTTCAAGCGAATTAATTTTCTCCCAGTCAATTCCTGCATGCTGTTTTAATGCCTCAGTGAAAGAAATCTTCTTCCAAGGCGCTTTCAATTCAATGCTTTTCCCTTCATGCTCAATCTTTGTTTTGCCTAAAACCTTTTTTGCAGTGAAAGCAATCATTTCCTCGCACACCCTCATGTTTTCCTTGTAGTCGGCGAAAGCGCACATTGTTTCCATCTGCAGGAATTCAGGGTTGTGCGTTTTATCTATTCCTTCGTTCCTGAAGTCTTTGGAGAATTCAAAAATTCTTTCATAGCCTCCAACAATAAGCCTCTTTAAGTACAATTCATTGGAGATGCGCATGAAAACCTTGATCTTCAATTCGTTCAGCAATGACTCAAAAGGCCTTGCCCTTGCGCCACCATAAATCGGTTGCAAGATAGGGGTTTCAACTTCAATGTATCCTTCCTTGTTGAGGAATTCCCTTATTGATTGAACAATAATGTTTCTTTTAATGAAAGTTTCTTTTACTTCCCTGTTCACAATCAAATCCACATATCTCTGCCTGTACCTTAACTCCTTGTCTTGGAGGCCGTGCCATTTTTCTGGCAGAACCTCAATTGATTTTGTAAGCAGATTCAGTTTTTTTGCTAGCAATGTGAGCTCGCCTTTCTTTGTCTTGAATATTGTTCCCTCAAGTCCAATTATGTCCCCTATATCTAAGTGCTTGAACAATTTCATTTCTTTTTCTGAAAGGATGCCTTCTCGAACGCAGAACTGGATTTTTCCTTTTTCGTCTATAAGGTCTCCGAAGGCAAGTTTTCCAAAGCTTCTCAGTGAAATAATTCTGCCGGCAATTTTATAGGAGAACTTCTTCAACTCTTCCCCTTCTTTGATTGAGCCATGCTTTTCGTGCAGTTCTGAGGCAAAAGAGTTTTTCTTGTATTCATATTCATATGGATTAAAGCCTAATTCAATTACTGCCTGAAGGTTTCTTTCCTTGCTTTTCCTTAAGTCACTTGCGTTTTCCTGCATATAACCAATTTTTCCAGAAAAAGAAATAAAAAGCTCATCATCCTTCCTTGTATACTTCTTCTAATTGGTGGACCTTTACACCTTTGGAAGTAATTGTTAAAGGATGCAAGTCTTCTGAATGCTTTGTGGCCCTAAGTTTTCTTATGTGCAATGTCCTGTTTGTGCCTCCCCCTCCAATTCCAGAATAATGCAATACTATTACCCCGTCCACAACATATTCTTCGACTTCATATCTGCCAAAGCGGTTTGCTCCTTCCTGCACTTCAGATGTAAGTAATGATGTTACACCAATCCTCATTAGCATATAGCTTAATTTCAAAATTGCTTTTCTTACTTCGTTCTCGTCATTGAAATTAAAGCCCAATGCAGGGATTGAGTCTATTACCACCCTTTTTGCTCCAATCCTTTTTGTCACCCTCATTATCTCTAAAAGCAGTTTGTCCAGGTCAAAGCCCGTCATTGGAAGGCTGAATTCCTCTTCTGAGGGCATCCCTATCCTTGCAACGCTGCCGTCAATTATATGAACTAAATTTTTTTCCTCTAATTTCCTCAAATCCCAGCCAAACTGTATTACATCTTCCCTTATCAAATTAGGCCTTTCGTCCATGGTAACGTAAATGCCCGGCTCATTGTATTTTGCTGCGCCCTCGTGAATGAACTGCATGCAGAAAATTGTTTTTCCTGTTCCGCAGGCTCCGGTCACAAGAACTGTTCTGCCTTCAGGGAAGCCCCCTCCAATCAATTCATCCAATCCAAGTATTCCGGATTTAATCCTATTCATTTTCTTTCACGCTCTTGTTTTAATTTCAACGATAAATATTATGCTCTTACATAATATAAATTTTGCTCTTTTTTCAGCTTCTTTTTATTTCTTTTACCCCTTTTACTGAGGAAATCCTTGAAATCAATTTTTCTGCATCCTTTGAATTCCTGAATACAACCTGAAAAGAGCATTCAATCTGGTTGTTTGGGGCTGCCCTTGTGTTTGTTGAAATAATTTTCAGGCCGAATTTTTTTATTGAATTCAATAAATCAATCAAGAGGTCAGGCCTGTCCAAGGCCTTTATTTTTATTTCTGCCTGGCATTCCTTTGCAGGGAGAGAATTCCAGTCGATGTTGATTTCATTCATTTTATTTTTGAGCCCTGCAACATTGGCGCAGTCTTTTTTATGCACGCTGATCTTCCTTTTCGTTGTTTGGAATGCAATTATTTCGTCTCCTGGCAATGGATTGCAGCACTTGCTTATCCTGATTGATTCAATCATTTTTTTTGGCAATTTTAATTCCTTTTTCTTTCTTTCAGCCAAAGGCTCAAGCTTAAACAACTGCATTAACTTGCTTTTTGCTTTTTGCGTTACGCTGTAATTGAGCCAGTTCCTTTTTGCAGTAGGCTTTTTTGAGGCAATCACTTCCACCATGTCCCCGTCCTGCAGTACATAATTCAAGGGCACAATTTTTTCGTTCACTTTTGCCCTCGATATTTTTTCCCCTAAACTAGAATGTATTGCGAAAGCAAAATCTATTGGGGTAGAATTTTTGGGAAGTTCCACAACATCTGATTTCGGCGTCAGAACAAAAACTTTTTCAGATTCAAAGTCCATCTTCATTGAATCCATTAAATCTTTTGCTTTGCCGCTTGAGTGAAGCCAGTCCATAAGCTGTTTTTCCCAGACAAGCTTTCTGTCGAAGTCCTTGTCTTTTGTTTCATCCTTGTAAATCCAGTGGGCTGGCGTTCCCTGCTCTGCATCTGAATGCATTTCCCTTGTCCTTATCTGGGCCTCAAAAATTTGCCCTCTCCTGTCTTTTACAATTGAGTGAATTGACCTGTAGCCGTTAAGCTTTGGCTTTGCAATGTAGTCATCAAAGCTGTCAGGCAATGGCTCAAAGGCAGAGTGAATTAACCCTAAAACAATATAGCAGTCCTTAATTGAATTGCAGATAATCCTTACGGCAAGCAGGTCATTAATTTCATTAAAGCCCTTTCCCTTCTTTGACATTTTTTGGAAGATGCTGTAAAAGCTTTTTGCCCTTCCAATAACTGAAGCCCTTATCTTTTGTTTTTTTAATTGTTCTTCTATTTCTTTCATTATGTTCTTCAGTTTCCTTTCCCTTGCCGGCCTTTTTTCTTTCACTAATTCCTTTATTTTATCATAGTTCTTTTTGTCCAATTCCCTGAAGCTTAAGTCCTCCAATTCCCATTTAATGTCAGGCAAACCCAATTTATGGCATATTGGAACATAAATGTTCAGGGTCTCATTTGCTGTGGCTTCACCTTCTTTTTCTTCCATTGATTGAATTGACCTCAAATTATCTAGCCTGTCCGCAATTTTTATAATAAGGACCCTGATGTCTTTTGCTGTTGCAAGCACGAGCTTGCTTAAGGTAGCATAATCAGTTTTGCCTTTGTTCTTTTCAACAAGGGAATTAATTTTTGTGACGCCTTCGACAAGTTCGCTTACCCTTGGCCCGAATTCCCTTTGAATTTGTTTTGAATCCATTTTTTCTTGGTAGATGAAATTGTGAATAAGGGCAGCTGTAATGGCCTCTTCGTATAACCCCAATTCTGAAACAATAAAAGCGGTATTAAGCAAGTGCTGGGAAAAATCTTTTCCGCCTGAATTCTTTTCTTCTATATAATTCTTTTCAACAAGGTTATAAGCCTTTTTTATTAGGGAAAGGTCTGCTTTAGGGTTTAACTCAATTGTCTTTGAGGCAATGTCTTCTATAGAATAAAACTTTTCTTCCATGAGCCCCCTAATAAACACTTGATTGCAAATGATTTTAATCCTTTTTACAGTTAAAATTTAATTAAATGAAACAGCCAATTCTATTCATAAACCTCAAGACTTGCAAGGAGGGCACAGGCGCGAGAGCCTTAAAGCTCGCGAAGACTGCAGAATTACAGGCAAAAAAATTCAATAAAATAATTGTAATTGTTGCCCAAACAGCAGACATAAGGATGATTGCCTCAAAGTTTTCCCTGCCAGTTTTTGCACAGCACATTGACTCAATTTCCTTTGGCGCCCACACAGGATTCATTCTGCCTGAAGCTGTAAGAAAAGCAGGCGCAATTGGAACAGTATTGAACCACGCAGAACACAAGCTTTCTGGCAAAGAATTAAGGGAATGCATCAAGAGGGCGAAAGAAGCAGGGCTAATTGTAATGGCCTGCGCTGAAAGCATTTCAAGAGCAGAAAAGATTGCTTCAATGAATCCGGATTTCATTGCAATTGAGCCCCCTGAACTCATTGGAGGCAATATTTCTGTCTCCACAGCAAAGCCTTCCCTGATCACCAATTCAATTAAGGCAATTCATTCAATAAAAAAAATTCCAGTAATTGCAGGCGCAGGAATAAAGAAAAAAGAAGATGTTGAAATAGCAATCGAATTAGGCTGCAAAGGCGTTTTTGTTTCTTCAGGCATAGTAAAAGCCTCAAACCAAAAAAATGCAATGAAGGAAATGCTTGAAGGAATGCAGTAAAAAAATCAGTCGAATTTAATGAATTCTACTTTCAGAGAAAAGTTGTCTTTTGCTGTTCCTTCCACCAATGTGCCCTGCCATATCTGGTTTCCAATAAGCACTGCCACATGAAGGTCTCCTGTGTATCCTTCCGGCCCCAAAGAGAATTTCCCTGAAGCCTTGCTCACAGGAATTTCCTCTAAATTTTTTGCTTTATAGGAGTTCTTCCAGAAACAGTTCATGAAACCCTCTTTTATAACCCCACTGCACTCAATTACCTTGCACTGGTGAATCTTATTTTCAAGGAGCGCCTGCTTTAATGAAGAAAGAATGTCCTCTTCCTCGCTCAAAATTATTGTTAGGTGCTGGATTGAGCTCTTCTCCTTGAAGAACCGCGACTGAATCTGTTCCCCTGCCATAAAGGAAGACCTTAATGCAATTAATATAACAAAAAATAATTTAAGCTTATACTAAAAAAAACAAAAAAGAAAAAAAAAGAAAAAGGAAAAGAAAAAATTAAAGTTAAAAATTTACTTTGCTGAGGCAACTTTCTTTATTGCAAGCAATGCCACTATTACTGCTGCTGGTGCCACGAACACTCCAATGTATGAAAGTATTTGAGCTATTATTATTCCAATCTTCGGGATATACTGCCAGCCAATAGCGCTTGTAGCCATCAAAGCAATTGCTGCCACAAGGAATGTAACTGTCTCTTTCTCTGTAATATTAAGCAGGCCAACTATTATTCCGAGAATGACAAGTACTATTACAATCCAGTAACCGAGATCCCCTCCGAATGGAAAAAAGTAGCCACCTATCCCTGCTAACACTGCAATTATTACCCCCAAAATGAATGCATAGCTTCCTATCTCTTGCAAATCCATTAGCTTTCCCCCCTTTAATTTTAATTCAAAAATAACAAAAAACAGTATTTAATAAGAGCAAACTGAATTTAATGTTTTGCCTTCCTCTTTCAGCAATCAACGAACTTTTCACATTAATATTAAATATAACTGCTGCGTTAAGTTTTTTATGAGAATTAGAAAATTTAAGCCAGCAAAAATTAAAAGGCTTACCTTGCAGCAAGAAATAAATGCCCTTAAAAGAATGCGAAATTATAATAAAAATAGGGGCAGAAAACCAGTGATAGTTCATTTAGGAAATATTGATGACTACTCAGAAAAAGACGGTCTGGCATCAAAAACAGCTTCTTATTCTGAAAGATTTCCAAAATTTAAATTTATAGGGATTGATTTAACCTATCTTTATCTTAGACCCCCTGCTTCACTAACCTGGGAACAATTGAAAGCCAGCTTTGAAAGCGGTTTAAAGAAATTAAAAGACAATTCTGTTGATATTATAAGTTCTGAAATGGCCTTGGGATATTATGGATCAAACAATATATTTCACCCCAAATTATATGATTATAAAGAACACACTTGCCATTCTATTAAAATTGCCTACAAAAAACTTAGAAAAGGAGGAAAATTACTGATTGCTGTGGGTGATGATGTTATTGACCTAATAAAGCAAGCAGTTAAAGAAGCAGGATTCAGAAAAAATAAAGTTGAAATAAGATTAATGACAGAAAAAGAACGTAAAAGAACAACTTGGTTGAGTGCTACTGGCTGGGTCAAAAATTTTTATCAAATAACCGCAAAAAAATAAATGATTTGAATAAAAAGTGTGGGCTGCCTGGAATCGAATTGGCTGATAGCTTGAAGCTTTCTTGCTTTTTTCTTGCTTCCGTTAACCCAAAAGCATTAAATTATAAGGCCACCGTTGCTTTCTTCCAAACCTGGCGGGTTCACCGTATAATCTAATCTCATGGGGCAGAAGGTCATGGATTAAAACAAGGGCTTAAAGCTTGAGCGCAACCCTCAACCAAGCTTTTAGATTCCTGCATGAAGCGGATTTCAGGCTACAGAGGACCGCTGACCCTCCAATCTAGCCCACAAAAAATTATTGAAAGAAAGGATTTTTATTTATTAGCGGGAGAAGATACTTGGCCAGGGCACGCCCCAGCATTGCAGTCGCAGTTTCCGTCGCAGGCAGCAAAATTATTGTCTGCATTGCAGCCAATTTCTTGTTCACCGCAATAGCAGCCGTTTATGTCACAGGAAATGCTCCCACATTTGGGTTGAGAGACAAAAATGCAGTTCTCTGGGTTCTGGGGGTCGCAAGTGCCAAGGACTGCAAGGTTGTACAACCCATACAAAGAATAAGCAAGGCTTGCAAGCATTATTACCACAAAAACCCATGAAATTACAGAGAAGTTCTTGTACACAAACCTTCCTAAAGTTTTGTTTCTTTTAGCAAGGCCGCCTGAAATCTTCATCTGCATTTTTTTGTCAAATGAAGTATTGCATTTCCTTAAGGTGGCCATGCGGAAAACGCAATTGAATGATTCTTTGGCGTAGCCTCTGTATTTTGCGGAAAATAGTCCTAAGAATCCAAATATGACCATGGCAATAATGCAGAATACCATAAAGAATCATTTAAGGCTAACAAATTTAACATTTAATGAATTAACATCCCTGAAAACATAAAGGCCATCAGACTCAATTGATCCAACAGTGCCCCAGACATTATTCAAAGAATCATAGTATTTTGCTTCAGGGGACAGAATCATTGTTGGGATTTCTTTTATTTTATATTTTGAAATAAATTCCTTTCCTTGGGCTGAATTAACATCAATGGAAGACTCCTTAGAAATTTTAATTAAAAGCCCTTCCAGTATTGGGCCGTGAACTTCTTTTGGGTTGTAGCATTCAGTGCATTTTTCGTCAACCAGGTAAGTCACTTCAACAAGGCCTTTGACTGAATTGGAATTCAAGTCATAATAAGGAGGGAAAATCTTGTTTAAAATATAGAAACCATTTCCGTCAACGAAACCAACATTATTCCAGTTCTGGGTCAGGTTTGTGTATTCTTTTAGTTCAGAAGAAAGAATCATTACAGGCAGGGCCCCAAAAGAATAATTTGATATAATTGCCTTTCCCTCGCTTGAATCAGAATCCAGTATTTTTACTTCATTGAAGTATACACCGCTTCCCTTCATTAATTCAATGAATGTAGAATTCATGTCAAAGCATTCAGTGCATGACTCCTTTTCCAGAATTATTGCATTAACAATGCCCTTAACCTTTAATTCCTTTAAGTCAAAGTATGGTATGCCTGCATTCCTTACAACAAAGCTTTCGCCTAATTTTTCCCCGTAATCCTTCAGCATTGAAGAAATTTCCGTTTTGTCCACTTCACCTGAAATGATTATTGTCGGAACCCTTGTTATATTGAAGTCTTTCACCAATTGCCCTCCTTTAGTGGAATTGAATTCAAGCATTGTGTCTTTTGTGACATTAACATCCAGCTTCTTTAAAGCATTCACAAAAGAATCAAGCTTAGGGCATTCAGCACAGGAAGAAGCAACAAGCTGGATTAACTCAATTTCAGGCTTTTCTTGCATTACCTGATTTTGATCCGAGGGCTTTATTACCGGAGGATTATTGGGGGGGTTTCCAATGGAATTAATTGCATTATTCACTTGAACAAGCATGTAAGCAGCTATAACAAGAATTACAACAGAAAAAATTATGGCTGCAATAAGAATTCCTTTGGTTGAAGGCTCTCCTACCTTCTTTTCCTTTGGTTCTTTAGGCTTTTCCTGCATAGTTTCACTTTTATGCCTTTTTTTAGACATCAAAAAAAACCTTCCAAAGGAATACAAAAAGACTTCGATTACCTATATTTCCCACTGAAAAAATATATAAAGGGAAAGGTAAAACTAAGGGGGGAGGATAAGGAAAGAATAAAAATCTTCCTGGGAAAAAATTAGTTAGATGACCAAATTAAAAGAAAAGAAAAAGGAAATCAAGCGCAAAGAAGAGAAAATAACAAAAGTCCCTTGGAATTGGATTGCAGGAATAATTATAGTAATAATAATTGTGCTAATTGCATACTTTGCTTTTTTCAATAAGCCTTACTATGAAGACAAGAACCCTGCAAGGCCTTACTATGGAAAACCTGCTGCAAAGGTTTTAGTTGAGGAATTCTCTGACTTCCAGTGCCCTGCATGCGGCCAGGCATTCATTCTAATAAAACCGATAATTGAACAGTACAAAGACAGAATAAAATTCGAGTACAAGCACTTCCCTTTGACTTCACTGCACCCTAATGCATTCCCTGCGGCAGTAGCAGCAGAATGCGCCTTGGACCAGAACAAGTTCTGGGAGATGTACAACCTCTTATTCCAGAACCAGCAGAACCTAAGCAAAGAGAATTTTCTGAACTTTGCAAGCCAACTGAAATTAAATGAGGAATCATTCAAGGCCTGCATTGAAAGCGGGGCAAAAGACAAGTATGTTAATGCAGACAAGGCCGAAGGCGAAAAGAGAGGGATGCAGGGAACACCAACATTTTTCGTGAACGGAAAAAAGCTTGACAACTGGTCTCAAATCAAAAGCGAAATAGAAAACGCCTTAAAGTAAATTGAAATTAATTGATAATTTTATGCTCAAAATTATTGCTCAAGCCCCCAAAACCAAAGCCCGTTATTCCGAATTAAAGACCTCTCACGGAAAAATTGAATTGCCTTCCTTCATGCCAGTGGAAACAAAAGGCACAGCAAAATATGTGAGCCAAAAAGAGCTTCTTGAATTCGGAACAGACGCAATAATATGCAATTCCTTTCTTTTATATCTAAAACCAGGCCTCAAAACAATAAGCAAAGCCGGAGGCATTCACAAATTCATCAAATGGCCTAAAAGCATTTTCACTGATTCTGGGGGCTTCCAGATAATAGAAAAGGAGTTTCAGCCAAAGCCCAAAGAGAAGGGAGTGGAATTCAGAAGCCCTTTCGATGGAAGCAAGCATCTCATAACGCCAGAGAAAGCAATTCAAGTTCAGGATGAATTGAATTCAGATGCAGCAATGTGCTTGGATGACGTGCCCTTGCATAATGCCCCTCTCGCAAGGCTCAAGGAATCAACTGAAAGGACTATAGAGTGGGCCAAAAGATGCAAGGCAGAACACAAAAACAAAAAACAATTACTGTTTGGCATAAGCCAGGGAGGCAGGAACAAAAAACTCAGAAAGAAAAGCCTTCAAGAAATAACTGAATTGGATTTTGATGGAATTGCTTTGGGCGGTTTATGCATTGGAGAGCCAAAAAAGGAAATGCTTGAAACAATAAAATTCTCTGTTCCCTTAATCCCAAAAGAAAAGCCAATTTACTTGATGGGTGTAGGAAGCCCGAAAGAATTAATTGAATGCATTTCTTTAGGCATTGACCTCTTTGACTCCTGCTTTCCTACAAGAATGGCAAGGCACGGAACAATCTTCACTTCAAAAGGAAAAATTGACATAAAAAAGAAAATTCATGCATTAAACCAAAAGCCCTTGGGCAAAGAATGCGAGTGCTTTGTGTGCAGGGAATACAGCACTTCTTTCATTCACCACCTCTTCAGGGTTGGAGAACAGAACGCAATGCGCTACGCCTCGCACCACAACCTGTTTTTTGTGCAAGACCTGATGACTAAAGCAAGGACTGCAATAAAAGAAGGAGAATTCCAAAAATTCGCTGAAGAGACAATAAAAAATTTTAGGGAAACATAAATTTATTAATATTAGAATTCCTTATTGTAATTGACCCAAAAATGAAAAAACCTGAATTAAAAATAAAATTTCTGGCATCAGCATTCCTTGTAGTGTTTGTATTCCTTTTGTTCTTTTATTTCTCGAAAGGAAAATACTTTATTTCAGTGCAGGACTTGTTTGCCCTTTCCTTCAGCTTTGAGCAGCCATTAAACATTTTCTCTTATATGTTTATTCACATAGGCCTCTTTCACCTTTTTGTGAACCTTTTTTCTCTTGCTGTCTTTGCTTTAATTTTAGAGCAGATAATAGGCTCAAGGCATTTGATCGCATTATTCTTTTTTTCTGGTTTCCTTGGGGCAATATTTTTTGCCCTTTATGCGCCCGACACAGGGTTAATGGGGGCAAGCATTGGCATAAGTGGGCTGCTCACCTCCTCCCTTCTCTTAAAACCAAAGCACACTATAATCGTAATAATAATTATTGCAATAATCCTTCAATTGGCTTTAATTCCTTTCTCGCAGAACATTCTTTCCTCAGAGAAAAAAGTTATAGCGCAGAAGGAGGAGCAGATTTCAGTTGACCTCAACAAGGCAGTGGAAAAAAAGGATGTGAACAAGGCAGTTGACTTGAACAGGCAGCTGCAGAAGGTAGTAATCGAAAAAATACAATTTGAGGAAGGAGAGAAATTTCAAATAGAAACAAAGACCCATCCATTAAGCCATGCCTTCGGGGCAATAGCAGGAATAATCTATCTTTATGCTTTCCAGAGAAAAAAATTAAAAGAAAAAATAAGGGAAATCACAAAATATTTCAAACGCTCATAGGATACCATTATATTTTTTGAGAAAATTCAATATTAAAATATTAACCTATTGATTTCTTCCTTTATTTCACTAATAACTTCCATGTTATGTATTTTCTTTTTTTCGCCGTCTTTTATAGAGATTACATAAAAAACTTTTCCACCGAATTTGTCTGTAAATTTTTTGTGTGTTAAGGCCTGATTATTTTTCTCTTGAAAAATTTGGGGAATATGAGAAACGCCCCCAGCTGGTTTAATCCGCAACCCCATAAATTTGTTTTTTACTTTAATAAAAAAATCCACGTTGTACAGTCTATCCCACTCATCAGGGGCTGGTTCAATCTTAATGTTGAGAATTTCTTGCAATTGCCCATATATTGTTTGCTTTTCTGTGGCGTAACCTTCAAAAGTTCTTTTAATAACAAGATTTATTATAAAATTTATACAGTCTTCTTCTGTAATACTTTCTATTTCTGCTTGTAATACTTCACTAATTTTTGTATGCAGTTTTTTGCCAAGCTCTATAAGATGTTCTTTTGGCCGAACATTTTTGTAATAATATTTTTCCCAATCACTCAAAATTTTTGGAGAACATTTTCTGATTTCTTCTGAAACTTTGCCAACATTGCGAGAAAAATTTAATTGAAACCTGTTCGTAGCACTGTTCAATATCCATTCTTTAGCTATCTTGTTCATATCCTGCTTTACTTTTTATAAAGTTGCTTTTGTATCTAAAATTTTGCGGGGGTATTTCTGCCAATTTTTGTTTTATCATTTCTTTATTAATAAAAATTTTATTTTTAAGAAACACATAAGCTGGCACAATATCTTTTTCAGGTGCAAATAATGGGTCAAATTTAATGGAGACTTGTTTTCCTTTTACGTATTCTTCTAAGTATCTTTTTGCCTTATCAGATTTTTCGAAAGGGACTTTTATTCCTAACAGTTTTATTATAAGGTCGGTATCTAACTTAATCATGTCTTCACTTTGCACTTCCACTGCTTTGTATAATTGTTCTTTTTTGAATTTGAATTTAGCTGGCGAGACTAGGGGATTTGAATCTTTAATGGTTGGGGAATAATCTGTTTTTGTGCTGATTTTGGTTGATTTGTCTCTTTTTATAATTTCTATATTTTTATCAGGGTCTTTTAAGACAGTATTTATTTCTAATTTTTTATTAATAACTGTCAAAAATTGTTCATTTATTTCATAACCTGTGCTATTTCGATTTAAATTTAAAGCTGATTTAACAGTTGTGCCGCTTCCTAAAAATGGGTCTAACACAGTATCCCCTACAAAAGTAAACATTTTGATTAGTCTTTTTGGCAATTCTTCTGGAAACATTGCTTCATGATCAATTTGTTTTTCTCCGGGAAAGTGCCAATGGCTCAAAAAATATTCTTTCCATTCTTCTTTGCTTAATTTTGATTTTTCTTTTAATTCTTTAGAAACTTCTCTTTTACCCGGTTTTTTGAAAATAAGTATAAATTCATAGTCTATTTCTATCAGCCCGTTTGGTGGATAAGGATAAGACCCCATAACTGTTGCTCCCCCAGTAGTATTCATTGTAGTTTTCTTTTGCCAAATTATAGCCCCCATATAATCTAATCCTATTTTTTCACATTGGGCAATGAATTCAGAGTGAATGGGTGCTATTTTGTACCGCCCGTAAATAATGCTTCTCAAAAACTGGTCTCCAATATTTATGCACAGTCTAGTTCCAGGCCTTAAAACTCTAAAACATTCTTCCCACACAATGTAAAGATTTTTTAAATAATCATGCAAAGATTGGTCGTATCCTATTTGCCCTTCTATTCCATAATCCTTTATATGCCAGTATGGCGGCGAGGTTACAATTAAATCTATACTGTTATTTTGCACTTCCGGCATTTTTCTGCTATCCCCAATAATTATTTTAGTTGAAATCATTTCTATCATTATTTAAGTATTATTATGTTAAATATGTTCCAATGCTTATAAAATTCTTATTTGTAAAAAACAATTAAACATCTTCTATTCCGTTCTCTGTGACCCTGAACAATGCCTCTCCGTCTGGCAGTGAAGGGGAATCAACTAATTTTGCTACTCTTTTATCTTCCTTGCTTTTCCTGAGGTAAAGCCTTGTCTTACTGTTGTGTCCAACCACCTCTCCACCAATAGGAGAAGTTGGATCACCAAACAAAATGCCTGGATTCTGCATTACCTGGTTTGTCACAAGGACTGCAACATTGCTCATTTCAGCCATTCTCATTATAGTGTGCATGTGCTTGTTCAATTTCTGCTGCCTGTCAGAAAGCTGGCCTCTCCCAATGAATTCTGCCCTGAACTGCGAGGTAAGGGAGTCAACAATTATGATCTTGATATTTTTTTCTTTTAATAGGTCAGGAGCTTTTTCAGCCAAAAGCATTTGATGATCGGAATTAAAGGCTCTTGCAACATAAATATTTTTCAGAACTTTTTCTGGGTCCAACTTCAAGTGCTTTGCAATAGCAATAATCCTCTCAGGCCTGAAGGAATTCTCTGAGTCAATCCACAGGCAGTTTCCATTCAATCCGCCTTTCTCTTTGGGCAATTGGACTGTAACTGCAACCTGAAAGCATAATTGAGTTTTTGCTGAAGCATATTTGCCGTAGCATTCTGTAATGCTTCCTGTTTCAATGCCTCCACCAATTAAAGTATCAACCTCTTTTGAGCCAGTGGTAATTTTTCCAATCAGTTTCCTTCTTTCAGCGAGCTTGTCTGCTGTCTCATAGCCCATTTCCAAGCTTTCGCGCGCTGCATTGATTGCCTTCTGCGCAGTAATTTCCCCCAATCCTGCTGCCTCCATTAATTCTGCAGGCGAAGCAACAGCAATTGATTCAAGGCTCCTGTAGCCTGCGCCCATCAATTTTTCTGCGCTCTGCTGGCCTATTCCAGGCAAATCAGAAATAGTCTTAGGCTTCTTTTCTTTGTCTTTAGGTTCCTTTGATTCTTTCTCTTTATCGCTTTTCTCGCTCATATAAATTCCTCCAATGCGCCAGACTTTCTCGTGCATCTGCTTGAGCCAGCACAGCACCTTAGCCTGCGCTCATAAATAGAATTATTCAATTGCTTTTAAATATTATTGGAAGTAGAGTGCCTGTGAAATTCAGGCGCAAAAAATGGAAAAAAAAGAAAAAGAGAAAGGGAAAAAAATTCCCTTCAAAATTTTAGTTTGAAACTGTTGGAAGGCCGAAGCCTGTTGCTGGGTCGTCTCCATTAGCATCCAAGTCCCAGAGCCTTGCCCTGTTCTGCAAGTAAGTTCTTGTTGCCGTGCCTGAGCCCTGCCAGAGTTTTGCTGCTAAACCTGAAATGTGTGGTGTTGCCTGGCTTGTGCCCCAATAATAAGCATAGCAGCCGTCCTTGTAAGTTGAAAGGACATTCACCCCACCTGCAGCCATTTCAACCTCTCTTTCCTCTATAATATAATCATCGTCATTTACTCCTCTGCTTGAAAAGTCTGCTGTTGCATACTGGTCATCTATTGCTGCAATTGCCATTACCTTGTAATAAGCCCCGGGATATTCAATTGTACTGTATGCTGGGCCTGCATTTCCTGCTGCTGCAACCAAAAGCACTCCATGGTCATAGGCATAATCAAGGGCTGCTTTTTCGTCTGCAGCAAGGCCTGTCCCGCCAAAGCTCATGCTTATAATGTTAGTGCCTTTGTTTGTAGCGTCATTTATTGCTCTTGCAACATCATCGCTCCAGCAGTAAGTTCCACAAACCTTGTAAATCCAAAGGTTTGCTTGCGGGGCAACCCCGTAAATTCCTTTCTTATCTAAGCCTGCATTTGCTGCAATAATTCCTGCTACATGGGTTCCATGGCCATCCCTGTCACTGCAGCCGTTTTTTATTCCATTCCCTGTTGCATCCAAGCAGAGCTTGATATTGGACTTAAGGTCTAAATGCTGTGCTGCTCCAGTGTCAAGAACTGCAACATTCACTCCTGCGCCACCAGAAGTGCTTGTAATGCTAAAATTATTGTAAACCTGCTTTACTCCGTACCATACCTGAGGAAGGCCGTAACCTGAAAGAAGACAAGGCCTTGTGCTAGGCTTTCCTTTAATGCCTCCTGCTGCACCCAAATCGCCTGTTGGGTTTCCTTTAATGTACCACTTATTTGCATAACCAACAAATTCTAAGTGTGGATTATGCTTTAATCCGTCTATTGCATTTTCTGATGCTTCAATTGAAATACTGCCGCTCGGAAAAGAATGCCTTGCATAAGCAGCAATTGCATTAAATCCTTCCAAGTCTTTTATTTTGAAGTAGGCTCTCTGGTTTTCAGCTGAAACGCTCACAGCTAAAACTAAAACAAAAAATAATGCCAATAAAATTTTGCTGTTCAAGTAACTACCTCCATAAATTAATGTATTAATAATAATTAGGTGTTAAAGAAAATAAAAAGAAATAGGTTATGTATAAGTTTATAAATGTTTACTGTGTTACTTCAAGACGTTTAATTTTTTTCCTACTTTATCGAATGCATTCAATGCTTCGTTCAAGTCCTCTTTTTTGTGTGCTGCAGTAATCATTGTCCTTATCCTTGCCTTTCCCTGCGCCACCATTGGATAAACGATTGGAATGGTGAAGATGCCTTCCCCGAACAATTCCCTTGCAAAATTTTGGGCTAAAGCTGAATCCTCCAACATTACTGGGGTGATTGGGGTTTGGCTTTCGCCTGTATTGAATCCCAACTTCTTCAATTTCTTTTTGAAGTATCTTGTATTCCTCCACAATTTTCTTACATACTTGTCGCTTCCTTCAAGTAATTCCAGAGAAGCAATGCATGCAGCAGCAACTGCAGGGGGATGAGAGCCTGAAAGCAGGAAGGTCCTGCTCTTATTCAAAGCGAATTCGCACAAGCTCTTAGAACCAGAAACATAGCCTCCCACAACACCAAAAGCCTTGCTGAAAGTGCCCATTTCAACGTCAATTTTTCCCTCTAGCCCGAAATGGCTTGCAATGCCTCTTCCATGATCGCCTAATACTCCTTCCCCGTGCGCGTCATCAACATAGGTTATTGCATTGAATTGCCCTGCCAATTTAACTATTTCCTTCATTGGGGCAATATCCCCGTCCATTGAGAAGACCCCATCTGTTATAATTAAAATTTTCTTGTAATTTTTTGCCTGGCTTTCCTCTAAAATCTTCTTTAATTCTTCTGTGTCCTTGTGCTTGAATACAGCCCTCTCGGCCTTGCTTAATCTTACTCCATCAATAATGCTTCCGTGATTCAATTCATCGCTTATAATTAGGTCGCCTTCGCCTGCTAATGCAGGAATCAATCCAGCGTTTGCAGCAAAGCCTGTCTGAAAAAACAGTGCTGCCTCAGAATGCTTGAATTCTGAAATCTTTTTTTCCAATTGCACGTGCAAATCCATTGTTCCAGCAATAGTCCTCACAGAACCAGAGCCAACACCGTATTTTTTTATTGCCTGAACTGCAGCCCTCTTCAATTTAGGGTGGTTTGAAAGGCCTAAATAATTGTTTGAGCATAAAATAATTGAGTTTTTTCCGTCAATTAGCCCTCTTGCACTCGAAGGGCCTCCAAGAACCCTTATCTTCCAGTCTAAATTCTTTTCCTTTAATTCACTTACAGCCTGCCTGAAGAATTCACCTGCACTCTGCATTGAATTACCCCCCTTAATATTTCAAGCAAAGCTTGAAAATTTTCAAAGTTTTACTTTGAAATATTACTAAAAATATGCGCCGAAAGAAATAAAATGGCCTTCAATCGTTCATTGACGAGAGATTTCCCTTTTATTCCTTTTCTTTTTAATAATCCTTGCAAACAAAAAATAAAGAAAGGAGGCATAATCAATGAAAGAAAAAATGCTTGCAATAATGAAAGAAGAGCCAAAGGAAGGCGCAATAACAACAGAAGCAGGAATCCCAAAAATAAAGCCCCACGAAATATTAGTGAAAGTAAAGGCAACATCAATCTGCGGCACAGACGCCCACATCTACAAATGGGACAAATGGAGCCAGAACAGGATAAAGCCCCCTTTAATCTTCGGCCACGAATTCACAGGAGAAGTAATAGAACTAGGAAAAAATGTTTCCTCCTTATCTGAAGTGAAAGAAGGAGATAATGTTTCAGCCGAAACACACATTGCGTGCGGGAAATGCTTCCAGTGCAAGACAGGGAATGCCCACATATGCGAGAATGTCAGAATCTTAGGCGTAGACACCCAAGGCTGCTTTGCAGAATACGCTGCAATCCCTGCAGCAAACGCCTGGGTGAATGATTCCAAGATTCCATTAGAAATAGCTTCAGCTCAAGAGCCATTAGGAAACGCAATCCACACTGCCCTTGCAGTGGAATTAATAGGCAATACAATCCTAATAATGGGCTGCGGCCCTATAGGCTTGTGTTCAATTCAAGTGGCAAAGGCAGCAGGGGCAGCAAAAGTAATAGCAGTGGACATAGTGCCTTACAGGCTTGAATTAGCAAAAAAAATGAAGGCAGATTATGCATTAAACTCAAAAGAAGTAGATGTAGTAAAAGAGGTCAAGGAAATAACAGAAGGAAAAGGCGCAGACGTATTCCTTGAAATGTCAGGAAGCCAGGAAGCAATAGCCCAAGGATTCAAAGCCTTAAGGCCCGGAGGGGAAGTGTCAATCTTAGGCATTCCATCAAAAGAAATAGAATTGGACATGAGCTCTGCAATAGTCTTCAAGGCAGCAAAAGTTCACGGAATCAACGGAAGGCTGATGTTCAATACATGGTACAAGACAGCATCCCTGCTGAAAAACAAATTAATAGACATAAGCCCAATAATCACCCACAAAATAAAATTAAGCGAATTCGAGCAAGGAATGCAGGCAATGCTCTCAGGCAATTCAGGGAAAGTGGTAATGTTCCCGTAATTAAAACAAAAATAAAAAGAAAAAAAGAAAGAAAAAGAATTATTCCCCTGAAATCGGAGGCCTCTGGTCTGTAAGGATGTGGCAGTAAGCAAAAAACCTCATGTAAAACCTGAAGTATGAAGCAGTGAACTCCCATAAGTCCTTGTTCTTTCTTCCAGTAAACAGGATGTGAAACCATTGAACTATTACTGCAATGCAGACAAAGATGCCCCAAATGCCTGCGATAATTGCAAGAATAAAGCCATAAATTATTCTAACTATTAATTCAACCCTGCTTCCATGCTCCTCATAATTAATTGCAACCTTTGCCGGAAAATCAGCCATCTTTTGTTTCCCTCCTAAAACAATTTAATTATATTAAAAAACGATAGACTAATATAAATTAGTATTGGAAAATAAGCTGTTAAAGTGGAAAAAATGCCCCATAAACCAATGAAGCCATTAAAAAAATTTGCTTATGGCTTTGCAGATAGGGTAAGAAGGGAGTTAGATATTGAACAAAGGATAAAAATCACTATTTTGTCTGGAAGAAAACAGTTTATTAGCGAATACAAAAAACACGGCGGCAAAGACCCGCACTCAATAATACAATTACATTATGCGGCTGAGTCAGCATTATTAAGAAAAGGCAACAGACAATTAATATTAATCCCAAAAAAAACTGTTTACGTTAAAGAAAAATACACTCATAATGGGAAAGTAATGGTTGAGATATATGCACACCCTAACCTTCATAAACCCGCTAAAAAAATTAGTTCAGTTGAAAGAAAGTCTAATATAGTACATGAGATAGGGGAAGACTATTATCGATACAATCAGTGTTTGAGCAGAAAATCAGGCTTTGTAGTAGAAACGATTGGAGATGCTTTTGGTTTTTCTTATCAACTAGAATTTCTGATTGATTCGCTCAAAAGAAACAGAGGGAACATGGAAGTACGCAGATTGTTTAATGAATTAATTAACCGAATTAAAACTTGTGATGAAGAATTTTACAACAAAGTAAAGTGGGGCCTAAAAATCGCAGGATTAATATATAAAGCCGCTCCATTGTCCCGAGAAAAAAGAGCAGAGATAAGAAAGGCAATCATGAATAAGGATTTCAATGAGCTAAGTCACGTAGAATATTTTATTGAAAAAAACTACGGCAAAAAATAATGCTGTCCTTTTATTTTTCCTCAACCAAAATATAAATTAATCAATAAATTCATGCGAGCACGATATTCCTTGCAGTTAACTCCAATTCATTGTTCTTAGGATTTAGTTTAACATTGCCTAAAACTACTGCCTCTTTTCCTTCAATTTTCTGAGCCAATTCTTCTATTACGCCTTCAGCCGTAGTTTCTTCCAGTTTTTTTCTTAATTCATCTTTGTTCAATTCCAAAAACTTTTCTGCTGTTGCGCCAAAGGCAAGCACCCTAATCGAGGAAGTGCCGTCATCCAATTCAAAGGAAACCACCAAAGAAAAATCAGGCTCCTGCACTTGAGAATTGCATCTCTGGCAAAAAAAGTTTTCTTCAATCCTCTCAAGCTTTCCATTGCACTTAGGGCAAACCCTGAAGAGAAGGCCCCCTTTATTCAATGCAATAATTTTCCCTTTCACTTCAATGTCCCTGTCGCCTTCGCCCAATTCATTCAAGGCCTTTGATTTCACTTGAATGCCCAACAATTCATTTAAGGCAGGAATTGCAGCGCTAAAATCCTTTTCCTTTAATATCCTTGCCTTCCAGCCCAAATGCAGTTCAATTCCATTCAACCCTGCTTTGGTGTAAGCCCCCTCAATCCTCACAATGTCTCCGGCAGAGAACTTCCCTAACTCTTTGGTCAACTCATTCCATGCAACAGCCCTCACAATTCCGGAGTCATCGCCTAACTCGAAGGCAGTTAAATTGCCTTGCCTTTCGCTTGAATCAAAAGACTTTGAAGGAAAAATTCTTGTGATTCTTGCAACGACATCAACCTCATTCAATCCTTCCTTTAAATCTGAAATCTTCAAATGCAGTTGCTTTTCCTCAGGCAGGCCTTCTTGCATTTCTTTCTCCTGCACTACTTCAATTATTCCATTAGAACCCAAATTCAACTGCTTGAAATTATTGAATTCAGTGACATAGCATCCCCTTAATCTCAAGGCACTGTTCCTCTTAATGTTCAGTTCCTCTAATTTCTTCACAAAATCATGCCATAAAGTAAGCCTGATGCTCCCAGAATCATCTGCTACAAGAAGATTGCACATTTTTCCCTTTCTGTTGTCCTTTGCGAATTCTCTCGGGCAGAAAACATTAAGGACTCTCACAACCAACTCAAAATTATTCATTCCTGTTTCAAGCTCTGAAACCTTCAGTTTGTCAGGGGAAAAAGAAGGCGCCCCAACCTGCAATCCAAGTTCTTTTGCAACAATAAATGCTGCGCCTTCATCTGAAAGAAGGCCTGAAAATTTTTCTTTCTTCTTCTCAATCAATTCCAATACCTCAGATTCACTCTTTCCAGTAGAAGAAACAATCTTCTCAATTAGCCCCTGTTTTGCAATTGATTCAGCCATAAAAATACTTTTCCCCTTACAAAAAAAGAAAATAACCAAAAAATTTTTAATTGCAAGGCAGGTTATGTATGCATTCCATTGAGTTTGCCCCACACTTCTTTAATTCCCTCAATTCTCTTAATGCAGAAATCAAATTCTTTTGTTTTGCCCCCAACAAAAACTGTCTTCATGCCAAACCCTCTTGCTATAACTAAGCTTTTCTTTTCGTCATCAACCATAACGCTCTTTTCTGGCTCAATCTTTGTCATGGAAATAAATTTTTTGAAAGAAGAATAATTCTGCTTTCCTGCAAACCCAAGGAATTCCTGCCCATAAACGCCGTCAAAGCATTCTTTCAGGTCCAAGGCATTGATTACATTGAATGCATGGCTCTCAATTGCGTTAGTGAAAACATACTTCCTGCATTTAATTGAATCCAAAATATTCTTGAGTTCAAGGTTCTCCTGCAGGAATTCATTCACATTGATATTGGCTATAAAAGAAAAATAATCAATTGGATCAATAGAATTATCTTTCATCAAGCCAGTTATAGTGCTGCCGTATTTCTCGTATAACTGCACTCTAACCTTTTCAGCTTCTACATTAGAGCAATTAAATTTCCCTTGAATGTACACCACAATTCTTTCGTTAATCTTTCTCAGAAGCCCAGTACCTTTAGGGTAAAGAGTTTCATCCACATCAAAAACTAAAGCCTGCATGAAAACAATTCTTAAACAAAAAAACATTTCAAGCTATGCTTGAAAATTTTCAATCCAGTGGATTGAAAGCATTTAAATACTTCAATTGCCCAATTATAATGCATGCAGAAAATAGCTGAAGGCCTTTATGCATTAATTTCAACAGGGGACAGCAGCAACTGCTTTCTTCTTAAAGGAGAAAAGAATGCCTTGATTGACTCGGGCCTTCAAAAGAATTCCATTGCAATAAAAGACTTCATTTCCGAGGCAGGGCTCAGGCTTGAAGAAATAAATTTGATTTTCCACACGCACGCCCACTGCGACCACTTCCAGGCAGACTCCCTTTTTCCTAAAGCAGAAATCCTTGCAGGGAAAGAGGATGCAGAGAAATTGAGTGGAAAAGATTACTATTATACTGCTTCAGAGCTTTTTGCAAGCAATTATTACCCTGAAATTTCCTCTTTTTTGAAGGACAACCAAGAAATAAAATTAAAGCCTTTCAAGCTTAAGGTGATTGCAACCCCGGGCCACACAAAGGGAGGCCTGTGCTTTTACGAGCCAAATCTAAAAGCCCTATTTTCAGGAGACATCTTATTCTGCAATGCAGTTGGAAGGACTGATTTGATTGGGGGAAACACAGAAGAATTAATTGAGTCACTCAAAAAATTGTCTAAATTAAAAATTGAATTCCTCCTGCCAGGCCACGGCGAAGTCCTTGAAGGAACTGAAGAGAACGCTAAGAACTTAACGAAGGCAATTAATTTATTAATATGATTTTTAATCAAAATTTATAATGCTTTTGCAGCCCAAAATTATGAGTGAAATAAAATGAAGGAAGAAAAGCACTTCGGCAAAACTTACGGAAAAATAATTTCCTTGATTGAAGAAAAAAAAGGACTGGTGTTTTTGGTTATTGACCCTCCAAACCAGAGCCCCGAAATAGCAGGAAAGCTTTCAAGAATTGGCGCAGAATGCGGCATAGCTGCAGTAGCAGTAGGAGGCTCTGTTGGAGCGCAAGGGGAAATTTTAGACAAGACAATTATTTCAATTAAAGAGCACTCGGGCCTTCCAGTAATACTCTTTCCAGGAAACATTGCGACAATCTCAAAGCACGCTGACGCAATCTACTTCATGTCAATGCTTAATTCTCTTGACCCCTACTATATTTCTGGGGCGCAGACTGCATCTTCACTTCCATTAAAAAAGATTGGTGTAGAACCAATTCCAACCTCTTACATTATAGTTGAACCTGGAAGGGCTGTAGGCTGGGTTGGAAGGGCAAAACTAGTTCCAAGAAACATGCCTTACCTTGCAGGCATTACAGCCTTGGCAGGGCAGTACATGGGGGCACACGCAATAATCCTTGAGTCAGGGGGAGGCGCACCAGCTCCAGCACCAAAAGAAATGGTGAAGTATACAGCAGAATTAATTGATGTTCCCTTAATAGTTGCAGGCGGTGTTCGTACACCGAAGTTTGCTTACGAGACAATTAAAGCAGGGGCAAGCATAATTCACGTTGGCGCAGCATTAGAGAGAACAAAAGGCGACGCAACAAAAGCAAAAAAAACCTTTGACTCAATAGTAAAAGCAGCATTCAAAGGCGGAAGAGAAAGAAAACAATAAATCAAACTTTACTACGAATTTTCAAAGCTTCATGTTGTGCTTTAACGGAATTCATTTTAATACCTTTGAGCAACCCATTCATCTTATTTACATTAAATAGCAATTCCTTAATTGTTTCAAGCAAAGCTTCTTCTGTTCCGTATTTGGGTTTCCAGCCCAACTTCATTAATTTGCTGGAATCATAAAACCTTTCTTTCGTGAGCCTCTTGATGTGCGCAGGAATAAGCAAGCCTTTTTTTTTGCTAAACAAATTTATAGTTATGTAGAAGTAAGCAATTATTGTTCCAAGCCACGCAGGGATTGTTTTTATTTTCCCTTTCATCCCAAGTTCCTTCCTTATAAATTCAATTATTTCCCTCAATGTCTTTGGATTTTCCTCAGCAACATTGAATGCCTCATTCTCTGTTTTTTCTTCCTTCAAGCAGAACACTATAGCCTGCACCAAATCCTTCCAGTAAATTACTTGGAATTTATTCTTTCCTTCTCCTATCAAAGGAAAATCTTTTTTAATCACGGAAATTATCTGCTTCCAGTAAATATTAGGCCCTAAAACAAGGGCTGGCCTTAAAATTATGACAGGAAAGATTTCCTGATACCTGTTCACAAGGCCTTCGGCTTCAACCTTTGATTTCTCGTAATTGGTTTGAGGCCTTAACCCGCTTTTCTCATTTGCTTTGCCTTTAACTGGGCTGTACACGCCAGCAGTGCTCAGGAAAATAAACTTCTTTATTTTCTCTTTTGCGCTTGCCTCAAGCAGGCTCTCTGTTCCCTTCACATTCACAGAAAAGATTTTTTCTTTCGGGAATTCATCCGAGATAATTGCAGCCAAGTGAATTATGATATCACAGCCTTTGACTGCTTCCCTCACCTGCTTTTCGTTCAGCAAGTTCTGCCCGGATTCCAAGTCAAATTCCTTGACTTCATAATTCCTTTGATTTAATTCCTTGACCAATTCTTTTCCTATAAAGCCCCTGCTTCCTGTCACCAGAATTTTCATTTTTTGAACCTCAATTAAATTAAAGTGCATCCTTATTAATAATTTTATTTCATTTAATTGTTTTTAATTGTCAATTTTTGCTAATTTAATAATTTAATTTTAATTCTATTGCATTAGAATTATTTTCATGCCGTTGAAAGTCATTGAGCTTGACGGAAGGGCCGGAGGCCAGGTTTTAAGGACAGCCCTGGCGCTCTCTGCTGTAACGCAAAAGCCTGCCTCAATTTTTAATATCAGAAAGAACAGGCCTAACCCTGGCCTTCAAGCGCAGCATCTTACAGGCGTGCAAACCCTTGCAAAAGTCTGCAATGCAAAAACAAGAGGCATTGAACTAAAATCAACAAAAATCATATTCTACCCAAAAAAAATTATTGGGGGCAATTACAGTGTGAATATAGGGACAGCAGGCTCAATCACCCTGCTCCTTCAGGCAGTAATGCTTCCCTCGCTTTTCTCCAAGACCCCCTTGAACCTCAGAATTTTTGGTGGAACAGATGTTGCATGGAGCCCTCCTTTTAATTACATGAAGGAAGTCCTGCTTTCCTCCTTGAACCAAATGGGAGCAAAATTCAATTTAGAATTAAAGAAGAGAGGTTACTACCCTAAAGGCAGGGGCCTTGCAATCTTTTCTTCCTTTAAATCAAAGCTGCCGTTAAAGCCCTTGTACTTGGCTGAACAAAAGGAACTTCATTACATTAAAATTATTTCCCATTCTGCAAACCTCCCGAAAGAGGTTGCCCTCACACAAGCAAGCTCAGCGAAAAAGATTCTTTCAGATAAACTGAACTGCGATATAGAGGAAGTAATAGACTTCAGGGAAACAGGTGAAAGCGAAGGATCGGGGATAACATTAATTGCAGTTTTCTCTGACGGAGCCAGAATGGGGGCATGCTCCTTAAGCGAAAAAAACAAGCCAGCAGAAAAAATTGGAGAGCAAGCAGCCCAATTACTTCTCCAAGAAATTGAATCAAAGAAGCCAGTAGACCAATTCCTGGCAGACCAATTAATTCCCTTCATGGCCTTAGCAGAAGGATTCAGCACAATAGAATGCTCTAAGCTGACCCAACACTGCCTCACAAACATTCATGTTACACAAAAATTCTTGGACGTAAAATTCGAGGTAAAAGGAAAACTGAACGAGCCTGCAGAAATCCGCGTGCAAGGCACTGGAATGAAAAGAAATTAAAACACCGCTTTTTAAAAAAAAGCAGTGGCGCAAAAAATAAAATAGAAAAATAAAAAAAGGAGAAGTTAATTTTTTACTAGCTTTTTCCTGATAACTGGTCATCCAAATCTTTTAGGCTGTCTCCAATTGCCTGGGTGTCTGTTCCCATTTCAACCATTTTTCCTGTTGCTTCTTCTTTCGAGGTAATAGCCTCTCCTGTCGAAGGAGGAGCCCCTCCCTGCTGTTGAGTGCATCCAGCCAAAATCACTGAAACCGCAATCAATGACACCAGAACAATTAATAGAGCTTTATTCATTTTTTATCACTTCCTCCATTGCCTTACGCCAACAATCATTCCAACCCACGGATTCTTCTTCTTTATTGCTGCCTGAATATTCTCATCAGTAGGACAATTGCAGGTGGGTTGGCCGTCAGTAGTAGTTAAAGCACAAGGTGGTTCGCATTTAATTGGTTCCTCTGTTTGGCCTACTTGTGGTTGGGGGGCTTTGCTTTCCATTATCCCAAGAAATTCTTCTACATCGCCAGTGCAAGTATCCCTGAATCTTTGAGGCGTAAATTCAGCGAAGACATAGTCTTTCTCTTTGCAATTCATAATCAATTTTTTAACTTCAGACTTAAGACCTATCTGATAAGAGCAAATCCCTTCCTTCAACCCAAAGATTTCTCCGATAATTTGGTTTCCGCCTCCCCCTTCAGTACTAACTATTTTTGCTTTACTGCAGACCCTGAAATTTTTCATGAAACAGGGGCTGTCTCCACCGCAATCTTCAACTGTTTCTACAGTCCTTCCTTCTTCTATTTTTTCTTTTTTGGAGCTTCCAAGCATTACAAATAGTATGTCCTTTAATAATTTCTTGATTTCTTTTATCTCAAGTTTTAATCCTATGATATCCCCCTTTGTCGGCTCTTCTTCTCTTTCTGCAATTACCTTCATTTTATTCTTTATTTCTTCAATTCTTTCCTTGGCTGAGCCAAACATTGAAGCAACTTTGGTGAATCTTTCAGCCGTAGCTGTGTCGCCTGTAGAATTATAGTATTCTGCAATGCTTTGTGCTCTCTTCTGCAATTTGTCAAATTCCATGTTCAATGCTTCAAGCTTGAATACCATAGCAAGCAATTCGCTTGTTTCAGGCAATTCCTCAATTCTGTCATACTCGTATTGTTCTGTTTGCTGCTTGATGCAATCAACAAATACAATGCAGCCTTTGTCATCCTTCTTTACAACCAATTGGCCGCCGTCTTTAGCGCATCTTGTGTAAGCTTCTTCAGGAACATCCTCGCATTGTGTTGTCTCTTGCCCTGGCTCAACGCATTTGGGTTTAGGGCAAAGCTTTTCGTCAAACATCTTGTACATTTGGCCTCCCTTTACAGTGCAGTCACTTTCAAGTTTTCTGATTTCATCCAAATTAAAGGCAGGGCAAATGGTTTCAGTTATTCCAACTAGCTCTCCCTCGCATTTAGGATATCTGCAGCCATTGCTTGCAACATCAATTAATACCTTTCCCTTGCATTCTCTTGCAAACTTGTCAATTTTTCCAGGGGAAAGGCAGCTTTCCTGAGAAAATAATCCCGGCTGAGTCTCTTGACCAAAAGCACCATACTCACATATAGTTATCTGGCAGCCTCTTGGATCCACTGAAAGCCTTGGGGTTCCCTTCTGTTCAATGCAGTGCTGTTTTATTTCTGGGGGCTCAGACCCGCACTGCATTTGCTGTGTCTGGCATCTCATTATTTCCATTCCTGTTACAGGATCAGTTTCTTTAACACATTGAGAAGGAGTAGTAGGCATTGGCCCTGAAGAAGGCATGCATTCAGCAATATTACATCCATCAGGAGTCATCTTCATATATGACTGCATTCCATACATTTTGCATTTCTCTAATATTTGATTTATTACTTCCTGTGGAGGGCAAGGCATTTTAATTGGCTGCTTTATAATCATGCCGCAGTCGTTAGGGCATGTATTAGGGTCTTCCCCAAAATTACAGTAATTGTCGCCACACTTTCCCTGCATGCAGTCAACAGAACACTTGGTTGGATCTTCTCCATATTCGCACATTTTATTACCACAAACAGAAGTATATTGCTTTGGGCAGTCTTTATCGCAATTAAATTCATTTTCCCCGAAACCATAATCGCATTTCCCGTCGCCACAATAAGTTACAGGCTTGCAGTCTGAAGGGCAGGTGTTATTTGTTTCAGGGTACTCGCACATATAATTTCCGCACTTGTTCATTGCTGTACAGTCTTGAGGGCAATTAGAAGAATTTTCTCCCATTCCCATATCGCAAACGCTGTCACCGCATTTTGCCTGAACAGGCTGCTTACAGTCATCATGGCAAGTAATATAAGTCTCTGCCCCCTCACATATTCCATTGGGGCATTTTGAGCCGCAGTCAGGAGGGCAAGAGTACTCGTTCTCTCCGTACATGTAATCGCATTTATTGTCTCCGCACATTGAAGGCTTGCAGTCTGAAGGGCAATTTTGGTAGCTTTCACCGTACCAGCCTTCACAGTTGCCATTGCCGCACTTTACTTCACCGCAAGCATTGTTTTCGTGCACTCCATTGCAACAGTAGCCAGAATAATTTAATATGCCCCCGCAAATGCAGCCTTCAGGCGGAATTGAACCATAAGGGCAAGTCTTCTGATAGGTAACACATTGGCCGTTACAGCATTTGCCTGAATCATATGCAGGCAGAATTGTTCCAGGGCACATCATGTTGTCAGGGCAGATAGTGCCCCCTAAAGAACTACAGCTCTGCTTTTGCCCGCAGTCATAGCTCCTATAAACTCCATTACAGCACCAGCCCCAGCCATAACTCATTCCACTGCACATGCAAGAAGAAACTATTTGCCCTTCAGGGCAAGTCTGCTGTTGCCCACCGCAAGGCATTGACTGGTAAACCCCATTGCAGCAGTAACCAGAAGAATAATTTGCTGTACCGCACTTGCAATTATAAGTTATTGACCCATAAGGGCAGTAAGACTCATAAACACAAGGTCCCGACTGCCATGCATTGTTGCAGCAGTATCCTGATGAGTATGTTGTGTTTCCGCACATGCAGGAATAATTTATTGGACCCTGAGGGCAGTACATCTGTGTTGTGCATGCTGTTGATTGCCATATTCCGTTGCAGCAGTATCCTGATGAGTATGTTGTGTTTCCGCACATGCATGAACTGGTTATTGGTCCAGAAGGGCAGTAGTTTTGTGTTGTGCATGCTGTTGTTTGGTATAAATTATTACAACAATATCCTGAGTAATACATTGCGTTATTGCACATGCATCCGCTTGAAGGAATATATCCTTGCGGGCAGGTGTTTTGTGTTGTGCATGCGTTTGACTGCCAGATTCCATTGCAGCAATATCCAGTATAATACATTACATTATTGCACGTGCAGCCTGCAGGCGGGATATACCCGTATCCGCAAGTATATTGTCCGCTGCATGTGCTTGACTGCCATGCATTGTTGCAGCAGTATCCTGATGAGTATGTTGTGTTTCCGCACATGCAGGAATAATTTATTGGACCCTGAGGGCAGTACATCTGTGTTGTGCATGCTGTTGATTGCCATATTCCGTTGCAGCAGTATCCTGTGCTGTATGTTCCGCTTCCGCACGTGCATGAGTATGTTATTGGTGAGTTGTAGGGGCAGGTGTTTTGTGTTGTGCATTGACTTGACTGCCAGACGTTATTACAACAGTAACCAGAGCTATATGTTGCGCCTCCACACATACAAGAATAAGTTATTGGTGAATTATAAGGACAATATGTCTGCTGTTGCCCGCAGTCTGTGCTCCTATAAGCCCCACTACAGCACCATCCTGAGTAATACATTGCGTTATTGCACATGCATCCGCTTGAAGGAATTCCTCCTTCAGCGCAAGGGGTTTGTGTTACACAATCTGTTGCTCGCCATACGTTGTCGCAGCAGTATCCTGAATTATATAGGCTTCCACCGCAATTGCACGGAGTATAAATGCTTCCTTGGGGGCAATAAGGACAATCTTGAGGACACGAACTTGCTTCACCTGACTCACATAATGCGTTGCCACATACTGGCCCGCATTGCCCGCAGTCTGAAGGGCAAGAACTGCAGGTTTCTCCTGCATTGCACATTGTGTCGCCGCAGTACTCTCCTTCGGCTAAAACATTCTGGCTTAAAGCAAAAAGAGCAAAAACAATAATTACAGCAAAAAATATTTTAGTTATAACAGACATCTTATCCCAACCCCTTTAATTTGTTTATTAATTATCAATTAAGACATAAGTAGTATTTAAATTTTTAGGGATTTTAAGGCTTTTTCCGTTTTTTTTTTACTGCCATTTTCCTTTGCCGCACGCAAGAGAAGTGGAAACATATTCTTCCTTCAGCCTGCACCAATTCCTGTTCTCTTCTTTCCTGTAAGTTCTTCCAGGCTGGCCTTCAGTGAAATAAAAGCAGCCTTTACAGCGCCTTGCAACCATTTCCTTTCACCTTCATTTTAATTTAATTCAATTACTTTAATTTATTCAAGCATTCAAGATAGGAAGGATTTTGCTTCCAAGCGCACTTTCCTTGAATGCAACTGCAGTCGCTGAACTTCAGGCAATCAAATTCAGGCCTCCAGATGCATATAGTGGACACTGGCTCAGAGCTAGTGCTCCTGCATATTTCGCTTGAACAGCCGTCGGCAATGCAGTCAAAGTCGTTCAAGCACTCGCTTTTACTGAAACAATCTATGCCACCGGAAAATTCCTTTAAATAATCTTCAATTCCCTGCACAGTTTCTGCATCAGGGCAGTGATAAGACCTTTCAATTTTGTTTCCGTCAAAATACTCCATTGAAACAGTAATTCCTCCAGTGTCAGTGCAGGCCCCTTGGGAAGAAGGATTTAAAATGATAAATTGTTCTAATTCATCCAATTTACTGCTTTCAATTGAGGCAGTATAATTTCCGTCTCCCCCATCTTTTGCATTGCTACAGGAATACCTTGCAGTAATAGGCACTGTATCAATTCCAATTCTTCCGCCTTCAATAACCAATTTTTCTGTGCCCTGCAATCCGGCAATAGTAATTATATCATTCTCAATTGAAATATTTTTTATTGAAGTCTTTTCTTCTTTTTTTTGTGTGCAACCGCTCAGCGCTACCCCTGCAGCCAGCAAAAGCGCAATTGCAAAAAGGATTTTTTTGTTCATCATAATAATTAGAATGCAAGAAATATAAATTACTGCTTTTATTGTAAGGTTTCAGGCGAAGATAAAGGCAAGGGCATTAGGCCAAATCAATGCAATTAGAACCCCCAAAAAAATGAAGGGCCCGAACCTTGGGAGGTCCCTGTAAACAAGAACGCTTTTCACCTTTAATTTCCTCAATTTCTCCTTCTCTTTCTCCCCTATAACACCCTTGACGCCCAAACCTAATTCCTTCAGCAATTTTTTGTCCATAAATTCTGTTGCAATTACCTCGTCTTCATCCAATTTGCCCAAAGGAATCTTCTTTAAGAAGAAATTCTTCTTTATTCCCCTCTCAAAGGCAACAAAAAGCAGGGCGCAGTAAATTGGAATCAGCAAGAAGGAATAATTCCTGGAAGGAAATACATTGAAAGAGAAAATAAAGTAGAAATATAAGGAAAAAATTATTCCGAGGAATACGGCATTCCTTATTCCCTCGTAATTCTCCTTCAATTCAATTCCCTTTCTTGCATACTTAACAAGAAAGTAAACTGAAAGGAAGGCAACAGAAATCAAGGCAGAGAAAAATAGCGCCTGCAGTATAAAAACATTTAAAGGGAACAGCTGCTGCCCTGAAAAAGGCAGCAAAAGGGAAATCCCAAAAAAGAGCTTTACATCCCCTCCGCCAAGCTTGCCAGAATAATAAAGGATATAACCCAAAAACAGAACTGCAACTGCAAGCAGGAACAATTCAGTAATAGAAGCAATCCACGTCCTCATCACCAAAACCTCAGTCACATTCAAGAAAAGCCCTAAAGCAATCATCGAATAAGTAATCTTATCCGGAATCAATCCAGTCCTGTAATCTGTATATGCCCCAATTAGTGCCCCAGCCAAAACAACCAAAGCCCTGAACTCCAAAAAAAGCATTTTTATTTCACCTTATCTTGAACTTCTTTTTTTTGCCGAATTTCTTCATCAACTTTTCCATCGCACCCTTTTTCTCCAAGAATTTGGGGTCGTCCATTTTCCTGAAGGACTTCCATACCCTCTGCATTTGCTTGAAGTGCTTGAGAAGCTCCCTTACTTCCTCCTCTTTTTTCCCTGAACCCTTTGCAATCCTTGAAATCCTTGAATGATTCAATAAATCAGGATTAAGTTTTTCTGCTTTGGTCATTGAATCCATTATCACCTTAAAGCCATCCAGTTTTGTTTCACCTACATCCAATTGCTCTTTGGGGATCTGCATGCTCAAGCCCATCATTTCTGTCACCTTGCTTAATGGCCCAAGCTTCCTTGCTGCCTTCAATTGCTTGTAGAAGATTTCAAGATTGAATTCCTTTCTCATTAATTCTTCCAAGTCAATTTCCTCTTCCTCTATTGCCTCCCTTGCTTTTTCAAGCAGTGTTTGAAGGTCGCCACAGCCCATTATTCTTCCCAGAAACCTTTGGGCGTCAAATTCCTCCAAGTCATCAAGCTTCTCTCCAGTTCCAATAAAATACACTGGAGCATTAGTAATAGTGCAGGCAGCAATTGCCCCTCCTCCTTTGGCGCTTCCATCCATTTTTGTTAGAAGAACGCCATTGACTCCGACAGCATCATGGAATGCCTTGGCCTGCCTTCCTGCAATCTGTCCAATGTCTGCGCCCAAAACTAAAAGCGTGAGGTCAGGCTTCAATTCAGAATTTATTTCCTTTATTTCTTTAACTAATTCCCTGTCTAAAGCGCTCCTTCCTGCTGAATCAACAATAATCAAGTCAAAGCCCCTGAAATGCTGTATTCCTTCCCTTGCAATCCTTGCAGCATGCTTTTCTTTTTGGTTGCCGTAGAATTGAATTCCTGCTTTTTCTGACACCTGCTGCAATTGCTCGAATGCCGCAGGCCTGAAAGTGTCAGCGCAAATCACTCCAACCTTCTTTCCCCTTTTTGCGTAATACTTTGCAATCTTGCCTATGCTTGTGGTTTTTCCTGCCCCAAACAATCCAACCATCAGGATTCTTTTTGGCTCAACAATCTTTTTTGGTTGTTCTCCGCCCAATAACTTTACCAATTCGTCATAAGTGCTTTTTATTACGAATTCTCTCCTGTTGATTTCTCCGGGAAGTTCCTTGAATGCATTCTCTTCAATTTTTTTTGAGAGCTGTAAAACCAACTCAATTTCCACATCTGATGCAATCAATGCCCTTTGAATTTCCTTTATGACCTCTTTTACTGTGTCTTTATCCAGAGGGCTTGTCCTAAGCCTTTCAATTGCGTTCCTGAGCTTTTCCCCTAAACCCATTTTTTTATCTCCTTATAAAAATACTAAAATAAAAATAATTATAAAGAGCTGAGACTTAACATATTAATAGGGAAGGCAATTGAATGAGGAAGCGCATTAACAAGACTGCAAGAATTCAAGGCATAATAAGCAGGGCAGAAGCAATCGCAAGAAGAGTTAACCGCGAAAGATTGAATAACAAGAGAATACACAAGATAATAATTAATTACAGCAGATTTTTGGAAAGCCCAAAAAATTTTGAGAAAATTAACTTAAACAAATTAAGCAAAAAAAGACTGCTTGAATTAATTTATGACAGGAGAAAAAAAGCAGTTTTTGCTTCAGAACTTGAGAAAATAGTTACCCCTCAAAGAAGCCTTAAAACAGGCAAAATTTTGCCTGCAAGGGCAGAGCTCAGAAGAATTGCAAGGGCTTTTGCAGATCAAGCAGGACTCCTTGAGAGAGCATATGAAAAAAGGAAGAATTAAAAAGAAGGATTAGCTTCATTTATATTGGAGATAAAAATGGGATTTTTTGGGGGCCGCAAGAGGAGAAATACTGATAAAAAAACAGGTTTTTTGGGTATAAGAAAAAAAACAAAACCAAAAGTTCCTTTTCTTTCAGCTGGAGAAGTAAAAAATTTAATTAATGGACATCAGCCAATATTTGATTCCTTAAAAAAACGAGAAGAATTTAGGTTGCTTCCAGAATTAAGAGGGAAGACAAGAGAGGAAATTTTTAAATTACCAAATAAAGCTTTGGAAGACCTGGCCGGCAAAGCAAAAGCCCAATCAATACTAATTAAATCAACAGTAAAAAATAATAGAAAAAATTTATCTAAAAAGGAAATTATTTTTTTAAATTCACTCGCTGCCTTGTATGGAGCCGAAGCTGCCTTTCTTTATAAATCGTCAAGAAAATGATTATTTGACGGTTTCCAATTGAGGTTTTGGGAAAGGTATCAATGCAAATAATCTTTTTATCTCTTCTTTGGCTTCATTTTTAACCAATTCCAATCCCAAATGCCGGGCGCTCTTAACTAACTCTTTTTCTCCTAATAATGAAAGTTCTTTTACACCAAGCTTTGTTAAATTGGCTTTTTCTTTAGCGCTCAAAGCCATGTTTCCATATCTTGTTGCCCAACCAAGATCAGCCGGATTTTGTGTAATAAATTGATATTCAAAAGTTTTTGCTCTGGACTTAAATTCAAATGCAGTTGCTTTTTCTAGCAAAGAAGCCTGTTTTTGTACTGCAGTTTCCATTGCTAGACCAGTCCCTCTTGCAAGCCCATATAATAATCCAGCAGCAGAACCCACAATAGCAGGGGTAACTTCATCCACAACAGTTCCTTGTATTCCAGATGGAATAAAGCTAACATTTCTGGTTGAGTCATACCATGCTGCTTCTGAAAATTTTCCAGTTACTGCTACAAAATCGTTGCCTGCCCCATAGCCTGATTTTGAATAAAAACTGTCTGGTTCAGCCATTTCCCATTCAGAAACAGGATTAATTGAAACATTGCTTGCATCGCTTTGCGCGTAATAATTATATTTTGCTTCTCCTTCAGCGTTCCCGCTCGGGTCAATTAATTTCAAGGGATTATTGCTCACATAAGAATACCTATTTAGTGTTTGCGGCTTTCCTAATTTTCCCGAGACCTTGTCTGCTGTAATAAACCTTCCAATTACTGGGTCATAATACCTTGCGCCGTAATAATACAAATTGCTTTTTGAGTCCAATTCCTTTCCGGTGAAACCGTAGTTTGTGGAAGAAGAGCCTGAAACCTGCAAGGTGTTGCCGTAAGGGTCATAGGATTCCTGCATTACTGTGCTCCCAGAAGAGTTAGTGAGAAAGGATGTACTGCCTAATTGGTCTGAATGGTAGTATTCAACGCTGCTTCCATTTACGGCTCTTGCAATCCTTTGCCCGTTGGCATAAAAGTAGGAAGTATTAGTTTCAGTGAATGCTGCAGCTGTTCCAATAAACAAGATGAAAGACAGAAATGCAAAAATTACTTTATCCATTTTAATCCACCGCTGTAACCAGTCCTGTTTTTGGTATTGTCTTTAATGGAATTGTAACAGTATTGCTTGAAATGCTTGCATTCAATTCTACTGCCTTTTCACCCACAACCTCAATTTCCCATATTTTAATGCTGCTCAAATCAATTGAACTGAAATTCGCTGGCCTCACATTCAATACAATTATTTCGCTTGTTCCAAAGTTAATGCTCTTGCTTCCATCAGGGCTTATGAGCCCAACAACAGCTTTTCCTGTGCTGTTAGAGAAAGCCAATTGCATTCCTTTTGTTTTTGCAGTAGTTGCAGCGCTTTCAACACTCAATTTGCTTGCGTCATAATTCAATGTAATTTTTACTGCTGAAGCATTGGAGTCAAGTTTTGCTGTAATTGGAACCTGAACTGTTTTATTCAAAGAATTTGCTCTGCCTAAACCAAAGCCAATTTCGGCATTCCCTGAATTAAACAAGATTTTCGCTTGGCCTAAAGTTTGATTGTAACAGCCTGGCGAAGGCGCACGGCCCCCCTTAAATAAAAAGTTTATTAAGTAGACAATATCACCAATGCTTGCCTTGCAGTCGCCGTTAGGGTCTGCTGCAAGCGTTAAGGCAGGGGCATTTCCCATCTTGAACAAGTAATTTATAAGGAATACAATATCTGCAATACTGCTTTTGCTGTCATTGTTTGGGTCTCCTGCAGTGTAAATAATATTCCTTTCATACAGCACATTTCCCGCCAGGTCATAGAAATAATAAGTCACATTAAAGGAAATAGAATTATCGCTCCCTTCAATTTTTTCTGTTCTCAAGCCTTCATAATTATAAATGAATTCATTGAAGTTGCCGTCAGAGAAATCAATTCTCTTGAGCCTGTTCTCGAAATCATAAGAATACTGTGCACTCACGCATTCAGCTCCAGAACAGTTTTTTCCTTCAAGGTTGCCTGCAGCATCATAGCTTAAATTTATTGAAGGAACTCCTACTTTCTTTACTTCAAGCAATTGTTGTGATTCATTGCCGAGGATTTCATAGGCATAAGCATAGGAATAATTTATTCCAGAATCATTCATTACCTTCCTGTTCCCTGCTTTATCATAAGAATAACTCAATGCCTTGCTTACAGGAGAATTTATTGTAGCACTTGAAAGCCTGTCAAGACCGTCATAAGTATAAGAGGCCCTTAATTGCCCTTGCCCTGGCACTGCGCTCAAATAAGTTTTCTCCAAGTTTCCTGTTGCATCGTACTCAAAAGAGCGCTGGAATAAATTATTGTTGCCTGAATCTTTTATGTCAATGCTTTTCATCCAGTCTCTTGGGTAATAATCATAAGATGTTTTGGCGTTGTTGCCGTAATTTATTTCCTTTACTGAATTGTTTGGATTGTAAGAAAAAGAAGCTAACTGCAAGCTTAAAGTCAGATTGTCTGCATGATCAATCTGGTTCAATTCATTGTAGTAAAATTTTATTGTGGTTCCATAAGGGTCAGGATATTTTATTGTTTCAATTCTGTCAGCTAAATTGTAAGTGTATTCAGTAACGTAATTAATTCTTTCTGCATTCTTTACTTCTTTTTTTATTCTGCCCCTTTCATCGTACTCAAACCCCGTAATGCCAGATTCATCTGTTACCTGACACAATTTGCCTTTTCCGTTTAGGCAGCTGTCATAGACATTTATCACATCTGTTCCTGAAGAATAGTCAATTTTGGTTAATCTGTTTAGTGCATCGTACTCATAGTTTATTATTCCTTTAGGGGTAATTTTCTGAATTAAATTGCTTTCATCATCGTATTTTAATTCTGTTGTGCCCGTATCAGGGTGAATTTCTTTCACAAGCCTTCCAAGAGTATCATAATAGTATTCTGTTTTGTGCCCTTCAGCATCAATTACTGCATTCAAGTCCCCAAAATGAGTGTACTCGTAGTAATTAATATTAGTGTAATTTCCATTGCAGGCAGTATCATTAGAGCATTCCTCCAATTTAACTAATTCATTGAATTCGTTGAAAGAGCTTCTCTTGTCGTGGCCTTTTTCATCAATTAAAGTGGTGGTTCTAATTCCATTGTTTATCCCAAAGGTCATTTCTATATTATTGCTTGAGCCAGGCGGAATTATTTTATGAACCCTATTCAGTGGGTCATCATAATATAATGTTTCAGTGAAATAATTTTCTCCATCCAATTCCTTGTATGCCTTGAATTGCTTCCAAATCTTTCCTGTTTGGTTGTATTCAGTTTTTGTGAGAATATCATTTCCCCTGTTTAAGGTTCTTGTTCCAGTGCTTCTGCCTAAACCATCAAAGTATTCGAAGCCATCCAAATTTTTTGTTCCATCAATTGCCTGCGTTTTTTTAATCCAGTCCTTTTCAGTACTGCTGACCAGATAATCATAATTGACTGAAGGCTCTGCATCAAGGGGCTTTTTGATTGACTTAAGCCTTGAAAACCCGTCATAATAATAATTTGCAGTGAAATTGTTTGGGCCAGTAATTGAAGACAATTGCCCTGTTAACGGATCATACGAGTACTGGGTTACCAAGTCCATTCCTGCAGGATTTTTTTGGGTTATGCTTTTAGGGTAAGCGTAATTGAATGCAGGGTCATATTCCATTATTGTTTCGTTTCCGTCAGGCGAAACAATCCTTCCAACATTTCCGTAATTATCATAATTCAGATACTGGGTGGTAATCCATTCTCCTGCGTCCTTCACCCTGTTTTTGTTCCTGTCAAGCCATTGCTGCCCCACACTTTTATACCACCTGTTTTCGTATTTCTCGTAAAGCGTCCTCTCCTGCTTGTCAAGAAATTTACAGACCTCACTATAGTCAATTTCACAAGAGTAATACAATGTTTGATAAGGATAGGAATAGATGTGGGATTGCTTCATCGCAGAGAAATCATGCTCATCCCACGGAGGGCCTCTGCCTGTGTCCCAGGCATAAACAATCTCTTTTCTTCTTATGTTTGAAATAACTGAAGAAGCATATTTGAATTGTTCTTCCTCGCTTAAAACATTAATTGCCTGCCATGAGGCTTTTGAGGGAGTTCCCTGGGCGTAAATAAATTTATTCATTATGTCTACGCTATTTCCGCTCTCATCGTAATAGGTTGTCCTAATATTTGTAAGGCCGTCCCAGTAATAATTAAACAAAAGATAGCTGTCTGGGGAAGTGCCAAAATACTTTTCTTCACGTGTTAAATAAATATTTCTGGAATACTTTATCTTTTTCAATAGCTTGTTTTGGCTGTTATAATACTCTTCTGTGAACACATTGCCCCTCATCCCTGAATTCTCTGAATGCTGGAAAGAGTAAACCAAAAAATCCAAACCATTTACATTCTTGAAAGGAATTCGAACACACCAGTAATTTGACACGCACACCTGATTTAAGCCCCCTGGATACTTTACAGGGTCAGGAATAATGTTTGTCCTGTCAGCCTTATTATAAAGGGCATAATTTCTTCTTATTTTCCCACCTCTCCCCTCAAAAACTTCATCTATTTGGTCGTAGTAAACAAAGCTTTCTTCTTCAGCAATAGGATAAAAGTAATTGACTGAATTAGGGTTTTCATATGGATTATAAATATGGTATTGGTGCTTAAGCCAAATTACTGGTGTAGAACTAATGAAACCCATATTAGGAATGTCTCCGCTAGCGCTGTAGGAATAACTATAAACGTAATCACTTCCCTCAGCATCGTGAATATCAATTTTTCTTATCCTTGTGCCTCCCAAAGCATAGTATTTTGCCCCCTGCCCGAAATCATGCCAAATGGTGTCATCCCCGTAAGTGAATTTCTTTTTTGCTCCACTTGGATAAGCAATTTCAGTTAAACTCCATGCTTTTGCGTCATTAACTGGCACCTCCTGATATAATAAATCCAATCCATTTTCAAAGGTGCTGTAGTAACCAAACATGTCCTCATGTAGTAAACCCCAGCCATTTTGCGCGTCATAAGCAAGATTGTAGCAGGAATAGGATGGATTATTGTCAGGCATAGATTCATTGTAATCAAAAGAATAAGGAGGCAAGGAACTTCCATCATTTCCTTTCAAATAAATATTTTTTAGAGTAGTTTTTGCTCCATAAACTGTTCCACTAATAGTGCATTTAGCCAAACTCGCATCCTTTAAAGCATAATTGAATTCCACGCCTTCAATTACCCCGCCCACTGGATTGCTTCCATTTCCAGAATAATTAAACAGCTTTATTTCTTTCACTCTTTTAGTTCTCTCCCCCTTGAGGCTATCGCCGGCCTCAAAAGGGTTATCCCATTCACTCAAAGTCTCAGGATTAACAATATTTTCTCCTGCAAATTCATCCTCCAAAACAAATTCAGCCACATGCGTTGGAGTAACAATCCTGTAAGGATAAGTTATTTCTTTGTGAAATAAGGGCGGCACATAATTTGCTGGGTCTTCATTAAATGCCTGCCAGTCAAAATCATGAGCATAGTGATATGCTTTCACTGGATAATATTCTATTGCAATCCAATTGCCTTTATTATCTAATGCTGGGTTAGGGGAATTTAATGGATTTAAGTCTTGAGGTGAACTTCCATCTTCATAGTCAGGAGAAAGAATTGCAGTAAGCAACCATTTCACATTTCTGGGCTCTTCAGGGCAAGCAAACTTTTCTTCATCTCCGTTCCAAAAGATATCAACTCCATTGCTCTTTAACCCTAATTCATACACATATCTTGTCCCGTCAGGCAAGTAATAACTGAATTTACTGTAATCAAATGCATGGTGGCCCAAGCTTACAGGGGTCCCTTCAAGATCTTCTCCATTCTCAATTGGGGTAGAAACAAATTTTGGATTCAAGTGAATTTGGTCGCTTGCTGCGCCCCCAGATGAAGAAGAAGTAATGTTACTGAAATTTATTGACGAGGTTGGAGTGGTTACAACGAATTTGTCTGGCAAAGGGTCAGCTGAATCCTTATAGCTCTGGCAGTCCCAAGTGCCAGGATGAAAATCATAAACATTCACTGGAACCCTTGTAACAGAACCTATTTCTAGGTTCCAACCTAATCCAATCAAAGAGGCAGGCTCTTTCACTTTAATTCCAGAACGATAATATGCAATTACTGGAAAACCAAATCCATTTCTCCCCTCAACAGTCATTAATGGAACATTTAAGCTTAAGTCCCCTCTGTAATCCACTCCTTCACTTCCAATTGAAGGCATTGCATAAGGTTTTGGTGCCTCAATTATTTCATTAGTATAAGTTACTTCCTGAGGCAAAGCAGAAACTAACTGAAGCAAACCAACAAAAATTACTGCAAATAAAGTTATTTTATTAATCGTTTTATTTGCCCCCACTTACTACTCAATAGTAGTAATTATGTAGAAAAAGTCTTTTTAAATATAACCATCTTTTGAGCCAATTCCTTCTAAGTTACGACCCTGTCAATAATATAATTAGGAGTGAATTCAATCAGGTCATTGTAGCCTTGGCCTGTGCCGACAAAAAGAACGGGTTTCTTTAATTTATGCAGGAGAGAAATTGATGTTCCCCCTTTTGCATCGCAGTCAATTTTTGTGAGAACAAAGGCATCAATTCCAATCCATTCATTAAACTGCATTGCTTGTTCCAGCAAGGCATTGCCTGCCATTGCCTCTCCAACAAAAATTTTAAGGTCTGGTTTGATGACCCGGTTAATCTTCTTCAATTCATTCATTAAGTTGACATTCGTATCCTGCCTGCCTGCAGAATCAATTAAAACCAAATCAATTTTTCCTGCTTCTGCTGCCTTTACCGCATCAAATGCTACTGCAGCAGGGTCGGCACCATACTTGTGCTTTACTAACCTTACATTCAATTTGCCTGCATGCTTTTCCAATTGCTCTATTGATGCAGCCCTGAAGGTGTCTGCTGCAGCAAGCACAACACTCTTTCCTTCCTTCTGCAGTTTATGAGTGAGCTTTGCAATGCTTGTGGTCTTGCCTGCGCCGTTAGGGCCAAGGAATAGAATTACAAAAGGCTTCTTTTTTCCAACCAAAGAGAAAAAATTTATTTGCTCTGTTTTCATTACCCTTTCAAGTATTCCCTTGATTTCTTTTTTCAGGAATTCATTGATGTCTTCTCTTCCTTTGATCTTCACCCCAATCAATTCTTTTCTCATTTGCCCCACAATTTCTTTTGCTGTGCCCTGCTCTACATCGCTTTCAAGCAATGCCAAATTCAATTCACTCAAGAAGTTCTTTATGTCTGCTTCCTCTATTACTACTTCGCCAGCAAAAAATTTCCTTAGCTTTGATTTAACCCCTAATTTTGCCTCAGGCTTCCTTTCCTTCAATTCGTACTCAATTAATTTCTCCTCAAATTTTTCTTCTCCAACTTCCTCCAAGGCCTTTTCCTCAAGTATTTCCTCTTTTTCCTTTTCAATTTCCTTTAGCGCTTCCTCTCTTTCTCTTACCTCTTTTTCTGCGAGCTTCTCCTTCTGCCTTGCAACCAATTCCCTTAACTCTCTCTCATCCTTTTCCTTCAACTCCCTTATTATCTCTAATTCTTCTTCTGTGAGCTCCTGCTCCAGAACTTCTTCCTCTTTGGGCTCAAGCTTGACCTTTCCCTCCAGCTCCTCTTTCTTTTCCTCAATTATTTCTTCCTTAAGCTCTTCAGGATGCTTTATTTCAACTGCTTCCTCTTTCTTTTCAATTGAATTCTTTAATTTTTCAGTGAAAGAGGAAATCTTTTTCTTCAAGAAGTCGAACATTTGATTCAAACCTTTCCAAAGTTTTTATAAACAATTAAATTTATTAATAGAGAAAGTTATTAATTGTTTGTCATGTCTCCAAGAGCTGTAAGACCAAAAAAGAGATGGCTTAAGTTAGGGAAAAAACTTGCTCCCTGGGTTTTAGCTGCATTGCTTGGGGTTGGTGCAGCAAAATATGCCCCAAAAGCAATTAATCCAATGAGAAATCCAATAAAAACAGTAGGGGCCGTGGCAGGAGTGTGGGGGGGAATCCAATTAGCCGCCTGGGGCGGAAAAAAATTGAGAGTAGATCCTAAAACGCTGAGAGTAGTAAAGTTTGGGGCAGCAGTAGCAGGAGGCGTAACTGGATGGCAGTATCCAGTAGTTATGACTGGAACTGTTTTGCTTGCAAACAAAAAAACTAGAAAAGTCATATTTAAATGGACCAAAAAGGGATGGCAAGTTTACATTAAACCTCAATTAGAAAAAGGGAGGGAAAAATTAAAAGAAAAATCAAAAAAAAGAAAAACCTAATTTTTTCTGCTTGTTCTTCCAGGCTGACCCCGGGCCTGGGCCTGCACCGCATTAATAATCCTGCTCAAGTTATTCAAATTAGAATAAATCCTTTCTTGCTCCTTCAAAAGCAATTCCAGGGTTTTCTGGGCATTCTCTTTTCTCTTCTTCAATTCATCTGCAATATCTTCAGGAGAAACATCCAACACAAGATTTCCGGGCAGGTTCTTCTTCAATTTCTTTGCGTCAGCAATATTGCCTTCAACGAAAATCCCTGAACCCAAATTAATTAATATGCTCCCATCAAAATCCTCTTTCTTCAATTCCTTTACTGACTCTTCAGCGAAAAGCACTTCAGTCAAGGCAGCTTGAACAGAATTAGCCTGCATTACAATTGAATCAAGCTTTGTCTTTTCCTCCTGAAACAAGGCAACAATCTGGTCTCCAGTCAATTTAATCTGTTTTTCCTGCTTTTCTTCAGCCATTTTTTTTATCTCCAAGAGCCCTCACTTCAATTATTTTAATGCTTCTCCTTTTAAGCCTGTTCTTTGAGCCAAACAAGCTGTAAGCCAATTCCCTTGCATGACCCTCGTTGAATGCATGAACCTTCTTTGAGAACTTCTTTTCGCCTTTATTAAAAGAAACCATTCCCTTTACCTCAAATTCTTTTTCCTCAAATTTTCTTTCCTTTATTTTCTTCATTTATTCTTCACCGCTTAATCCTTCATCAATCCTGAGCATTTCATGAGGCGATGTCTGCTCTCCAATCAATGCCCCATTGCTGTTTGCTATAACATCATTTGCAATGAAAGGGTTCCCATAATTTGCAGTGCTTGTAGTGCCCTTCACCTTCAATGTCTTTTTTATTAAACTGAATTCCTTTTGCGTTACGTTTGGGTGCACAACAAAACCCTTGTTTGAGGCAACAATGCAGCTGCCTGCAATCTCAGTGTTTGCAATTAAAGTCCTAATAAACTCTAACCCAAAAAACCTTTTAATATCTTGCACTAAATACTCAGGCATTAGAGGGCTTATAATGCCGCCGAAATCATTCAATGCAATCAAATTCCCTAAAGCATTAATGCCTTCAATCACCTTAACCTTAACCCCTTTCTCTTCCAATTCCTTTAATTCCCTTTCTTCTATTATTTCAGGCACAATAAAGCCCTTGCTGTTTCCCCTTGCAAGAATTCCTATGAGATCGCTGTCTGCAATGCTTGCCTGGATTACTTCAACTTCAAGCAGTTCCTCTATCCCATTCAATTCCTTTGCAGAAATAGTTTTTGGGAACAAAGCAATTTTTTCTGTTACAGAGGCAAAAACCCCAATAAAAGGGCTTCCATTAATAGTCTTCTTGTCAATTCTCATTTGCCTTTACCTGCTAGTGCTTTCATGCCTTTGAGTTTTCCTCATCCTTGACTCAATCTCAAAACTTTTCTCTTTTTCTTTCTTTTCAATTCTCTTTTTCTCCTTGTCTTCCTCTATTTCTGCTTCCTTCTTCAATTTCTCTTTTTCCTCTTCTTCCTTTGCTTCTTCTTTTTCCTCTTTTTCGTCCTTCTTCTTTTCCTTTTCAGCCTTTTCTTTCTCTGCCCTCTCTTTTGCCTTTTCTTCTTCTGCCTTTTTCCTTTCCTTTTTTGCTTTCTCCCATTCCTTCAATTCCTTTCCGCCCTTCAAAAAAGCAATTATTCTTCCCTCTTCCTCAAGCAATTCAACTTCAAGCCTTCTGGGAATATTATGGATGCCCCTCTCCCAAATGCTTTCATTCAATTCCTGCGAAATGCTGATGCTCTCCAAAGGAACCCTCTTGTGCTTTCTGATGAATTTCTTCAGGAAAGCAATTGCCTTTTTGGCCCTCTGGCCTCTAGGGCATTTCACAAATACTTCCTTTAAAGGAACAATATAATTTGAAGAACCTACCGGCATTCAATTTCACCTTTTAACTTTCTTTCCTGCGCCTCTGCTTTTTGCTTTTCCTGAGTTTTTTCCTGTACATTTTGCCCAAGTCAATCTGCTTCCAAGTCCTCTTCTGCTTCTTGCTGAAAATCCTTTTGCCTTTCTTCCTTACAACCCACACTGGGGCATTGGTTATAGAGGAGCCAATCTTTTTCCTCTGAGAAATAAGGAAGTCTTTTTTCTCTTTCTCTTTCACTCTTGCCATTTTATTTCCTTCTGATTTTTATTTCTCTTTTAACATTCAATTTTTCGAGCAACTGCTTCATTTGTGCATCTGAAACCTTTTGTTTCAGGTAACCGTTTTTTGCAAGCCATATTAAGTTCTGGACTGCAGCAGAGTAAAGCTCTCTGTTCACAAGCCTTACATTGCTCAGCCTTGTTTTTGCCTGCTCTGAGAGCAACTGCATTAAGGCTGAATTAATTTTTGATTCTGCTTCAAGCGCCTGCTGTTCTGCAATCTTTTGTTCTACCAGCCTCTTTTTTAATTCACTTAGCTTTTGCTCCCTTGTCTGCTCGTCCTCGCTCATCTTTTTTCCCTTTCTTGGCTTCAGCGGCTTTAGGTTCTGCTGTTTTCTCTTCCTTGAATGAAAGCCTGTAAGCCTTCTTTCTTTCTTTTTTTGGCTGCTCCTTTAATTTTTTTGCTAATTCCTTTGAAACCTTGTTTAAAAATGAAGTTCCTTTTGGTGTAATTGTTCTTCCCTTCTTTTCTTTTTTTGTGAAACCCAGCAAATCCAATTCCTGCAGGCAGCTCCTCACAATTTTTCCTGAGGCCTTGTACACTTTATGGGGCCTCACCCCCCTGTTCTTTCTGCCTCCATAGTAAGTCCTTAAACTTTGGACTCCTTGAGGTCCATCAATGTAAATCCTCCTTAAAATTGAGGCCATCCTAACATAATACCAGTCTTCTTCTTGTGGTGCTCTCTCCCTGCTCACGCCTGTCTTCACAAATTCAGTCCAGGAAGGCTTTTTTGCGCCTTTCTGCTTTAATTCTCTTGCTGTCTCGTGCACTAAGTCTGTTCCTGGCACATCAAAAACTGAAGCCATAAAAAATTACTCCAAAAACCTGTTTTTTTAAAAGAAAAAATTGCGTGAATTTTAATGTCACCTTGCGGTGCTCCCTTAAAAAACAGGGCAATTAACAGATATTTCTCTTAAAAACCTTTTTTAATCTTTCCTTTTCGTTGCCTCAATAATAAATAACCTTTCCTTGACAGTTACTAACATATCTCCTCTCAAGCTTATTACCCCAAAAGACTTTTCTTCAATTTTTGTTTCAAGTCCAATGTTTTTTAACCAATTTATTACTTGATCAGGATTAAATTGTCTGTGTGCAAACTCTTTGCGCCCTGACTCACTCGAGTCAAGGATTATTATTTTTCCTCCTGGTTTAATCAGTCTTTTTGCTTCTAATAGTACCCTTATTGGGTTCCTAAAGTAATTCATTCCAAAATTTATGGTTGCTGTATCGTATGTGTTTGATCTTTCTGGAATCCTTTTTCTTTTGTCCCCTAAACTGTTTAAATTGAATAGAATCTTTTTTTTGCATGGATTGTAGTGTAGCATGTCTGGATTTGAATCTAATGCTGTAGTATTTTCTGGAATGTATGATTGTGAACCACTGGCTAGATCAAGGTTTTTCCTTCCAGTTCTGGTTCTCAAGATTTCTTTTATTTCTTCTCTATTAAGATAACCTTTTTGCCATCCAACAGGGTCTAACCCCCAAAAGTGCTTATTATACTTTTTGGCAGACCTGATTTTTACTATTAAAGAATGCAGTTTATCAAGCAAGTGGTCATATGGCTTGTGTTGTCTCTTGCTGTCATCAATTTTTTTTATTAGGGATTCAGCTTCTTTTCTAACTTCAGGGATATTTGGGATATGGATAATCAGTTTTTTTAGGCCTCTGATTTCAGCCCCATTTTTTGTCCACTCTATTTCTGGAACAAGGATAGTATCAGACTGAATTTCGATCATTCTTCGCATGCCCTTGATTTTTTTCTTGCTTATAACAATTCTTTTAGTTTTTCTACGTTTTCCTGATGAAATTATTTGCATTTATTTCAATCCTTTCCCTTTGCAAATTTCTCCCTTAAAGCCTTCTCCACTTCCTCTGGCACCAAATCCTTCACGCTTCCCCCAAGCTTTACTACTTCTTTCACTGTAGTGGAATTCAAGTAAAAGTATTTAGTGGAAGTCATAAAGAAAACAGTTTCAATTCTCCCTAATTTTTTATTCATTATGGCCTGCTGGAATTCAATCTCAAAATCACTTATTGCCCTTAATCCCCTGATAAGAAACTTTAATCCTTTTTTCTGCATATGTTCAGCAAGCAATCCATTAAATGTTTCTGCTTTCACCCCATTCATTCCCTTAATTGATTTCTTAATTAATTCAATTCTTTCTTCCCTGGAAAATAAAGCCTTTTTCTGAGGGTTTTCCCCCACTAAGACAATTACTTCATCAAACAAGTTCAGTGCCCTGCAGATTACATCCAAGTGCCCGTTTGTAACTGGATCAAATGTTCCGGCGTAAACCCCAATATTCATTTCAGCTTTCCCCACACCAATAATGCCTTCTCCCTTAATTCCTGCTCTGAGGCATTGTTCTCTATTGCAATATCCGCCTTCCTTAATTTCTCTTTTACAGAAAGCTGGGAATTAATCCTCTGCAATGCATCTCTCTTGCCCAACCCCCTTTTTCCCAGCCTTTCCAGCTGTTTTTCTTTATTGCTCCACACGACCACAAGCTTTTGAGTCAATTCCAATGCCTTTTTCTCTTCAACCAATAAAGCTGACTCTATAACCACAAAATTCTTTTTTGATTTCTGAATCAATTCCTTCAATTTTTTTATTGTCACGGGATGCACTGAAGCATTCAGCTCGCTCATTTTCTTTGGGTCTGCAAAAACAATTCTCCCCAATTCACTGAAATCAATCCTTTTTTCCCCCACAATAGTTTCTCCAAACTTTTCCCTCAGCAATCCATTCAATTTCCTGTCTTTCACCATCAATTCCTTTGCAATCTCATCTGCCTTCAAGAGTTCAGCGCCATTTTTCTCAAAGACTTGAGCTACAATGCTTTTGCCGCACGCAATTCCCCCAGTGACCCCAATTACAATTTTTGCTTTTTTTCCCTCCAAAAAAATTTTCTTTATTCTGCCACAGTCACTGCACTTCAGCCACAAAGCCTTTCCCTTCACTCTAACTGAAGAATTCCCTTCAAGCAAGGAACAGCATTCCTTGCAGAATTTATCTTTAAGCTCTTTTGGCACTCTCGCCCTGTTCCTTGTGCTAATCCTCTTCATCAATTCAATGTAATGCTTGCTCCTCTCTTTGTGTTCTTTCCAGTTCTCCAAAGCCAAATCCATAAGCCTGTACATGCGCTCTACAGCAATCCTCTGCACGAATTCCTTCTCTCTGCCTTTCATATTAATCCATTAAAACTAATTAAATGAAAAACTATATAAATTAATTTAAAAAAATTTTTAATTTTTTTAAAGCTTTAAAAACCACAAAAGGTTTTTAAATAAGTTTAACCTAAAAATAAGCCTATGAAGAAATTATTTATTGCAGTTGCATTGGCTTTGTTTTTTTCAGCGATTGTGAAGGCAGACGTAATAGCAGGTCCAGAGGTTTTTCTACCTACACTAGCAGTAATAATAGCCTTCCTCCTAATAATCGGCCTAGTGTTGTATTTCATTATAAAGAAAGCCAAGCAAGCAAAAAAAGCCAAAGCGGTAAAATGAGCTTTGCTTTCATTCAAGCATTAATCCTGACATGCGTAATTGAAACCATAATCCTTCTTCTATTCTTTTTCAGGGAAATAAAAATATGGAAACTGATTACTGCATCTCTTGTGGTAAACTTAATTACACTGCCAATCGCTTGGGCCGTACTGCCATTAATTCCACTCACTTTCTTCTTTAATTTTATTTTAATTGAAGTATCAGTATTCCTTGCAGAAGCCCTCATGCTGAAAGTAATCCTTGAAGAAATCCATGCAAAAAGAATAATTGCAGCAGCATTTGCAATGAATTTTGTGACTGCAGCAATTGGATTGATTTTATAACTTTCCCTGCAAAAAAACAATTTCCTTTAATTGCCTAAAATGCAGGTCAGCAGTAACAGTTTTTGCTTTAAGTTCTAGTGCAGTAACATAAATTATTGCATCAGCCAAACCGAAATTGTTGTTATATTTCCTTCTCACTTCATTCTTGAGCCTGCCAGCTTTCTCTGCAATTAAAGCATTCAATTCAATTAAAACGCTTCTGGCGCCAATAAAAGCAAAATCTTTGCCCCAAAAATTCCAGTTTTCCCTGCAATATTTATCTGAAAGCTCGGCCAACACAATTGTAGGGGTGGCAACAGAACCCTTCTCTAAACACTCTTTTACAATAAGCCCTTTCTTTGACCCCTTAAAGTACTCGACCCAGGCGCTTGCATCAAAAACGAAATCAAAGCTCATCAAAATCAGCTTCGTCCCTTTGGGTGAAAGACTTCATTTTTGGATGAGCACCAAACATGTTCTTTGGTGTCTTCTCCTCCTTTCCAACAAGCATTTCAAGCACCTTATTGTAAGACCTTACCTTAAATTTTCTTTTAAGTCCCTCAAGCCTCTGCAGCAAAGCCTTTTCCACCTGAATAGTAGAATGCATACAATTCACCTAATATAACTATAACTATAATTATATTTAAATATATTGCTTTATTGTTTTCAAAAAAATCGAGCCCGGGGGGATTCGAACCCCCGACACCTTGGTTAAGAGCCAAGTGCTCTGCCAAACTGAGCTACGGGCCCACAACAAAACAATTGTTGAAGAAAACAATTAAATTAGTTTTTGAATTATCATCTTTTCTTTCGTTTAAATCTTCCATTGTAATCCGGATAACTTTCTATTACCAAAACAAAACAGTGAATTATTATTTCTTCTCTTACTAGAGTGTAAAGCATTCTCCAGAATTGAGCAAGTCTTATCTTAAACAAGTTGTCTACTTCAAGTTCTTTGGGAATATCTTTCTTTTTTACTGGTTCACCTATTAAAGGGTTTCCTTTAAGCCATTCAATTTTTTGGTTAATTGAGCGAAGCAGGGTAATATTTTCTGAGCTTTTAATTCCCCCATCTTCTTCTTCTTTTACTGTTCTTTCCAATTCTTAATATTCTTGCAGAGCTTGCCCTTTCAAGGTTATTTTTACTGGATTTTTCATGCTTGTCTGCCTTCCTTAAGCCATTTCTTTAACTTTGCTGGATCAATGTAAGTCCAGATTATGCCTTTTTCACTGTCCAAAACAATCCCTTTTTTGTCCAGATATTCTATAATATAGTCAAGCGTTTGAGGCATAACAGAGAAGCCGAGCCTTTTCCTTATTTCATATCTAGTAATAGGTTCTTTTGCTTCTCTTATTGCATTTTCCACTTTTAACACCGTCTTAAGGGTTGGATAATGTAAAATTTGAACTGTTTGGCTTTTCATTATAGTTTTCTGCATATTGACACCTTATAAAATTATTAATTAATACAAATATTAACTATATAACATTATTTAAATGATTTCAATTCCACTGATCTTCAATCAGTGGATTGAAATATGCCAAGAACCAGCTAACAGTCATCTTATTTTTTTCATGCCACTGAATTTATTCAGTGGTTCTTGACATAATTGCGCCCGCCGGGATTTGAACCCGGGTAATGAGCTTGGAAGGCTCATGTCCTAACCACTAGACCACGGACGCAAACCGTCACGCCCGGTTTACGTGCGTATACTGTTATTGCCCTTTCAGGCCAATAATAGGATTTCCTCGCTTTAGCTCGGAAAACATCCAAAGAAATTGTTTACTGCAAAATATTTAATAATAAAAGCACTTATTATTGTATTTAATTATGAAGACAAGAAGATTAAGAAGGTTTGAAAGATATACGCCAAAAAGAGGCAGGCTTAGAAAAGCATTGATATATACAGGAACCGCTGTAGCAGTTGGGTTGACGACATTTTTTGCATGGAAGGGCCTTAACAAGGCAACTGCAAAAAAAATAGAACATAATATAAAAAAAGCAATTGAGTTGAACAGCCAAATTAAGGAAAAACCTTATTCTGCCCTGCATGAAATGGCTGGTCTTGACTCAACCCAAGTTAAAAAAATTACATCGTTAAGCAAAAGGACAGGGTTTTCAATAGGCAAAATATTGTCTGTTTTAATGTACCCAGACCCAGTTGAACCATATATAATTGATTCATATGTTACCCAAGTTAATACACTTAAAAGATACTTACAAAAAGAAAGAGACCCAAAAAAGGCTTTTGAATTAAAACAAAAAATAAAATCCAAAGAATGTGCGATAGAAGTATTGAGGACGGCACTTGAAATGGATCCGGGCGCCTTTGAAAAAATAAGGTCAATTATTGCCAACAAAAAAACAGAATTTGATGTATTGGACTTTTTGCCGGATTCTCTTTCACAGGCAAAATAATAAATTGCGATCGCCGGGATTTGAACCCGGGTTACGAGCTTGGCAAGCTCGTGTGCTAACCACTACACTACAATCGCATTAAAACCCATAATATTCTTAAGCAAAGAAACCTTTTATTCCTTTTTATTTGCCTTTTCACCTTAGAAGCAGGGCAAGAATAATTAGAAGAATCAATGCTGCACCAAATGCCCCGAAGAGAATATATTTGTTGGAGATTATTTCCTCTGGAAGGCTTTGTTCCACAGTATTTTTATTATTGGGCTTTGCTGTTTCTTTTGGGATTTTAATTGAATAAGGGTTATTCAACCCATTTGCTGTAATCACAAGCGATACCTCTGTGTTAGGCACAGCGTTTTTTACTGAATAAACCAGTTTTTTTTCTTTAAAGGCAGGAACTTCTTCACTGTAATGCTGTTCCTTTCCATTATAATTCAAGTCAATTAGCACAGTGCCCTCCTGGTTTCCGCTGTTCTTTAATTCTATTTCCAGCTTCATTTCATTGCCTGAAATAAAAGGATTGACATTCAAAATTGAAATACTGCTTTCCTGTTCTTTCCCAAAAATTTTGTCTGTTACATTAATCTTTTCTTCAATGCTCTGGTCCAAAGACTGCAATGTGAAAGAATAAATGAAGTTCTTTCCTTTTTCGCCTTCCTGCGGGCTCAAAACACTCCATTCAATTTCCTTTTCTCCTGCTGCCCCAAAGAATTCAAGCCTTTCGGGTTTTCCAACAGAGAAATCCTCGTGCATTCTCAGGCTCAATGGTGCAATCAAGGGCGTATCCAGCAAATTCTTTGCCTTCAATTTTACTTTGAAGGGCTCACTTAAGTCAACTTTAGGGGGAAAATCTAATTTCAATTCAAGCAATCCAGAAAAATTATTTTTTGAATTTACTTCAATTAAAGGGTCTTCTTTCACCAATTCAACTGTAATGCCTTCAGGGTAGACAACAGAGTCAGTTGCATCAGAGATGTCAACAACCTTTGCAAGTGTTATATGGGTTGCGTCAAGGAATCCTGCTTCACCGTAAGTTGAATCAACCCCAATCCAGCCTGTTTGCGGGAGAAAAACTTCAAGCCATCCATGGTTTCCCCACCTGTCTCCGTCAAAGGATACCCCAACATTATATCTTGCAGGAATGCCTTTTGCCCTCAGGAATGCTGCAGTCAGGTTTGCGAATTCATCGCATACTCCTTCCCTTATTTCATACACTTTTTTTGCGCTCAAGACAACAGCGTAATAATTGAAATCATAAACCACATTAGAGTGCACCCAGTCAGTAATGCCTCTTACATTCTCAAGAAAAGAAAGGCTCTTGAATTCTAATACAGCCTTGCTCTTTATTGTTTGGTCGTCAGACTCAATATTTTTTGATGGAGCAAGAAATTCGCTTTGTTCTGTTATCGCCTTGCTTAAATCATAGTCTCTGCCCAAAACAATAGCTGAATTCGTAATCACAGTTGCCTTGATTTCGTAATTGAATGCAGGGTTGCTGGCATAATTGGCTAAATTCTTAATTGAAAACACAGCATACTTGTTTCCATTAACAGTCTCATAGGTTGGAGTAATTATCTCATTTCCAATGAATAGCTTTTCTGTTATGCCTTGGATCTGCTGGCTTGGCGTACTACTTAAGGTTAGGACCTTCACCTGAATTTCATCGTTTGCCCCGGCATTGCCTGAAAAGCTTCCGTGGCCTTTCATTGCCACAGTCAAATCCATCTGCTGCACTGTGTTCGGGTCAAAAAGAAAAGCCTGAGAAAAAGGAATTATAATTAAAATAAAAACAAAAAACAAGAAATGCAGGAACTTTCCCATAATACAAAAAAAAGTCCAATCATTATTTTAATTTAATTAATATCAAATGACAAAAATATGAATACAAAATTTGTCCTTTGATAGCTTTTCAAAACAATGTTTTGAAAACTTTCAAACTAATGGTTTGAAATCTATCAAAAGACATTTAAAAAAGTTTCATAATTAATGTCTTTTGATATAATTTCAATTTGATTTCATTCTTTTTTCTGTTCCTCTTCCGGAAACATCCACCTCTCCTTGAGAGGCTCTCTTGTAGTGAAGCCGCATTTAGGGCAAGCCCAAATTTCTGCCAGGATTTCACTTGAAGTTTCATTGTACTGGAATTCCATTTCTGTTCCACATCTAAGGCAACGCATTTTATTCAACTCAAATTACTTAATGTTTAATAATATTAAACATTTCGTTTAAAAAAAGTGAACAATTAAAAATTGATAAAAGTGGGCCCGAGCGGAATCGAACCGCTGACCTCCACGGTGTAAACGTGGCGTCCTAACCGCTAGACGACGAGCCCTTCAAGCGCTTCAAAGCAATAAAACTGCTCAAAATTAATTTTTGCAGCAAACATTTAAATATAATTAATGCCTAATAAAATTGGATTGCCAAAAAAGGCTGAAAAAATGAGGAGAATAATTTTCTTTAGGTTAGGCACAAGAAACCTGCATCTGCCGAAATTAATTGGGGCATTCATTTTCTTTGCTGCAATGCTTTTGGTCCTTCAATCAATTGCAACAATGTTTGAGGCCTGGCAGATGGTTGCAGACTTTCCTAGGTGCGTTTCAGATTCAGCAGGGACGGGTCAGCTGAGCTTCATGAAGTACGTTGACTGCAAGGACGCATTGTACAAGACGACAGGCATTGTAGTAAGAGGCGGGGAAACACAATTAAGCATGAAACAATATTTTGTGGCATTAACTGCCCCCATTGTATACTTGTTCTTCTGGCTTGCCGTATTCCTTGCAGGCGTAATGGTGTACAAGTCAGGCTCATTAGTAATTCCAATTGAAGAGTCTGTAAGGCAGCTCAGAGAAAAAATCAGGAAAAAAAGCAGGTAAAAAGCAAAAGTTAATTAATTCCTGTTTTTATTATTGTTTAGCATGAAAACAAAAACAGATTTTAAAGCCCAGGGAGCACTTGAATATCTTTTGCTTATAGGCGGCGCAGTCCTCATAGCAGCAGTGGCAATAGTTGTAGTTGCAGGCATGAGCAATACAGGCCAAAACACAATAGAGCAAAGCGAGCTCACTTACTGGGAGAAAATTGGAAGGCTTGAAGCCTCAGGCGACGCAACCTTAGTAGGATACTGGCAGTTTGAAGGCAACACAAGAGATTCTTCTGTTTATGGAAACGACGGAACAGCATTTAATAATCCAATTTATGTTTCAGGCCAGCAAGGTCAAGGAATACAATTGAACGGAAGCAACCAGTATGTCAGGGTTGAAAATAGCGCTTCATTGATTGGAATGCCTCAATTAAAAATTGACTTGTGGGTTTACCCTCACTCTTATCCTCCAAACAACAATTATCAAGAACCTATTAGAAAAGGATCAGATTATGCAATATCTTATTCTACAGATGGAGGGGGAACTTGTTATTTGCAGTTCTGGATTTTTAATGAAACCGGCGCTGGCGCAAATATAAATATTCCTTGCACTGAAACACCTTTGAACCAGTGGAGCAATGTGACAGCTACTTGGGATGGTTTAGTTATGAGGTTTTATGTTAATGGGATTGAAAAAGGCACAAGAAATTTTACTGGAAACAATGTTAATTCAGAAGCTGCCCCTCTTTACTTTGGAGACTTTGTTGGGCTGTCAAGGCCTTTTGATGGGGCAATAGATGAAGTCAAAATCTACAATAAAACCTGAATTATTCCCTGATTATTATTACTTTGACTCCTTCTATTGTTCCTATCCTGCCTTTCCTGATTCCAACCAAATTCTTTATTCCTAAAGTTCTGGCTTCCTCTGCAAGCCTTTTTGTGACAATGCCGTCAAAGACAATTGAATTCACGTTGCTGTATTCTTTCAGTGAATTTAGAAGGTCTCTTACTTTAACTCTTGTAATTTCATTGTTTGACTGGTCCAATAAAACTGCTTCAAGCGAGCCTTTCAATTCCTTTATTCTTGGTTCAAATAATGTTTTGTCTTCTTCGCTTACAGGAAGCTCTTTTTCGATTGGCTCTTCAAAAGGCCTGAAAGGCCGCCCAAATCTTCCAACAGGCCTTCTTCCCCTACCTGGACCAAAGCTTCTTCTTTCAGGAGGGAATCTGCCTCTTGGCCTGCCAAAGCTTTTCTCTCTCAATGGAGGCCTCCTGAAAGTCCTTGGCCTTATCTCCATTCCCTCTGTCTGCCTGAAAGCAAGAGAAGAAGGAATTTTTTTCTTTAATGCCATTACAAGCTCTTTTCTTGTGAGCTCTTCAACTTCTTTTCCGTCCGGAGCCCTTGCAAGGAAGTCAATTTTAGCCAACTGCATTAACTGCCTTTGAATTAGTTCTCCTCCCCTGTCTCCATCCACAAAGAGTGTTATGGTCTTGCGCTTGCACAAGTCAATTATTGTTTCAGGAATCTTTGAGCCATTAATTCCAATCACATTCTTTATGTTGTTTCTAAGCAGGTTCAGCACGTCTGCCCTGCCTTCAACTATTATAATAGATTCTTCTTTCTCTAAGTCCGGGCCGCAAGGAAGGTTTTCTGAACCATAAAACTGAAGTTCTTCTGTCCTCACATTCTCTCTGACTTCTTCCTCTATTTCCTGTGTTGCAGGCATTTGCTCGTGGAGGAACTTCTGCAATAATTCTTTTGCCCTGTCCTTTATTTCTTTTCTTTTATTGGTTCTTGTGTCTTCAATTTTTTCTGTAGCAAACCTTGACTCGTAAGGGCCTACCTTGTCTATTGATTCGATTGCTGCTGCAAGAAGAGAGGTCTGCACCATGTCCAGGCTTGAAGGCACTATAAGCTTTCCCTTTGTTTTGCCTTCTGCTTGATCGGGAACTATTTCAATTCTTCCTATCTTTCCGTTCTTCTGGAGCTCCCTCAAGTCCATTTCTTCTCCGAGCAGGCCTTCGCTTTGCCCGAAGATTGCTCCAATTACGTCATGCTTGTCAACTAAGCCGTTTATTTCGAAAGAGCACACTATATTGTATTTCACTGTGCTCAAGTACGTTTTTCCCATTAAATATCACCTTTGATTAAAGTTAATTTTTTCCTTTATTTTTTTTAGAATCAGAGTTATTTTATTGAACTAATTTTTTTAATTTTAAATTAATTCTTTTTGCTTTATTATTTCCTTTATTTCTTCCAAGGACTTGTTTTTTATAAGCACTTTCTTTTTCCTTGAACTGAAGCCTTTTACTATCTTGACTTCAGCCCCAAAGATTTTGCTTAATTCTCTTTCGAGCTCGAGGTTTGCTTTTCCTTTCAATGCAGGGTTCCTGCATTTGACCTCAATAAAGGAATTCCATTCATTGAATCCCTTGAGTTCAAAACCGCTTGAAGCGGGCTTTGCATGAACATCCAATAAAACATTATTTGTCAAAAATAATTCCTTAAAAGAAAAATCTTAATTCAAAAAAGTAAAACTTTTTTGAAGAGATAACTCTAATTCAATAATAATTAATAAAACGAAGGTATATTAAATTATTAGGTTTGATTTTTTTTGAAGGGGCTTTCGTGAAAGAATTAACAGGGGAAGAAATTGATTGTAGGGCAAAGGGAATAGCAGGAATAATAAGAAAAATGCGGGCAGGAAAGCCAGTTAAATTTAAACTTGAAGAGTTTAAGGAAATGATAAAATTTAGTGTAGATAATCTTGAGAAAGTTAATTACCATTTACTATCAGACTTAAGAGACAGGTATTTCTTGCGGGATCTTATAAAAGGCACAGAATATGCTCAGAAAAGATTTCCAAGAGAGAAAAAGGAGAAACCTCATAGAAGACTTAATAGAAGAAAATGGATACATTGATGTCGAGGAGGCATCGGAGCAATATAAATATCGACAATAAGGTGTCAAATTATGACTTATTACGCGAAAGGAGCGAACGCAGAAAGAGAGCTGATTCACATCTTATACGAGAAAGGCTTTTCTGTTGTGCGGGCAGCAGGCAGCGCTTCAACTGCTTTGCCGTGCCCTGACATAATCGCCTTGAACAAAGACAAGAAACTTGCCTTTGAGTGCAAGGCCTGGAGTGCTTCTCATTTATCAATTCCGCTCGAGCAAATGAAAGAATTAATCTCCTGGGGCGAGAGGGCGGGAACTGAAACATATGTTGCATGGAAGATTCCAAACAAGGGCTGGCTTTTCTTGAAGCCTCAGGCATTCAATAAAACGCCGAAGCACTACATTATCTCAAGAACTAAGGCATTCACCAAATCATTGAACTTAACTGTAATAACAGGACAGCAGGCAGTCCTCAAATAATTTTTTTTGAAGTGAATTAAATGCAGGTAATATTAGAAGAATTGATTGCAAAAATTGAATTCCTTTACAGCAAAGAGAAAAGTATAAGGAACAGGATGCTTTTGGAAAACGCAATAAAAAGCCTGAAAGAATACGACAAAGCCACACGGAAAATCTAATTCTATTAATTCAAACAATCGACGCAACGTATAAGAGTGCTGCAGCAATAAGGCCTGAAGTCAAGGTCATGAATATTATTTCGATGCTCGGGTTGTTGTTCAGGAAACTGAAGATTAAAAACAGCGAGAGAGTGGAAAATACCACCCCAAAAGTGTAAAGCCATTTCTTTGTGTTCCTGTTCTGTACTGCAAAGCCTTTTACTTTTGCTTCAGTAATATCTAATTCAAACATTTCAAGCTTTTCCTTCAATTCATTTGTTCCAGACTCAATTTTTTGCACTAAAGCAGAAACGCCTGCAAGGGTTTTCTCTGCCCTTGACTGGAAATCATTCTGCCTGCTCAACTGCATGTCCTTGAAGATGTCCAATTCCTTTGAAGCGCTTTCCTTGAAGACTCCAATCTGATTATTCAATTCAGCTAAAATCTGCCCTTGGGTTTTCTTTGATTCAAGTTGTGCCTGGGCTGCAATAAAATTATTCAAGGAGTCTTTTTTTGCCTCCAATTCTTCATTAACCAATTTCTTTATTTCTGTCCTAAGCAAATTAAAGGTGTTTGCCTCCCCTAAAAGCAATAATTTTTTGGCTTGGTCCTCAGTAATTCCCAAAGCCTTCAATGAAGCAATTATTTTTTTCTCTGGCTGGCCTTCGCTCACCATTTTCTCGATTATCTGTATTACGCTCAAGTCCTTTATTTCAGCTCTTCTTTCTTCTGGCATTAAATTCTTACTTCCTTGAATTTTCCTTCGCTTTCCTTTTTCTTTTTTTCAGTTGAAACCAAGTCATACTTTATTCCGTGCGTTGTTTCAGGGGATTCAAGTATCCTCATTATCTCCCTCAGCTTGCTTGACTTTGCCTCAGAGGATTGCTCCTCCTTAAGTTTTATTTCTATTGCCTGCTTCAATTGCTGCATCTCTGTCTCCATTTTCTGCTCAAGCTTTTTTTCTTCTTCCACTATAACTTGACGCACTATCTGCTTTAATAATTCTTCTTCTTTTGTCATATCCTCATGCACTATCTTTCTTATCTCGTTCTTGAGCAAGGTAAAAGTGTCTGATTCCCCTAATAGAAGAAGTTTTTTTGCCTGGTCTTCCCTTACCCCTAACGCCTTTAAGGATGCAAGGATTTTTGATTCTGGCTGGCCTTCCTTCACCATCTTTTCAATTATTCCAATAATGCTTTGTTCTTGTGTTTGCTCTGAAGCCATTTAAGACACCAAAATTTTACTTTTCAATTCCCTTATAATGTTTTGCGCTTTAATATTAAAGCCTATTTCTGTTTCCCCTTTCATTTTCGGGTTAAATTCAAAGAATATGTGGTCGCATGAATTAGGCTCCAATGAATAATTCTTGTGAATGAATGCCTTCTCAAAGAATTCAAGGCTGTGGTTTTCTTCAACAATAACCTCTTGGGGCTTGCTCCCTGAATTGCATAATTCAATTTCCAAATCAAAGGATTTTCCCACAAAGGCAGTATTTGGCCCGAAAAGCTTTGCTGTGACAGACTTTTTCATTAGCTCTCTTGTGTCAATTTTTCCTGTGCTTACAGGCAGGTGGAATTCAGCTTTCACGATTACCTCAATTTCTTCTGCTACATTCGAAGGCAGTGCCACCTCAGAAACCTTTTTGGGTTCAAGCTCAGGAATTTTTTGAATCATTCTCTCCTGCCCATTCTCTTTTATGAAAACTTCAATATTTCTTATAGTGTGGCTGCTTTTGTTTTCAACCAGAACTCCCGTTCCAACAGGGTCTTCATACACATTCAACCCATAATTGAAGAAAGCCGAGTAAACAAAAAAGAGGGCAAGGGCAACAATCAATAAAACCAAGTAATTGAACTTAGGTTTCTTGACCTTCATATTCTATAACCCCATTAAATAAAACGCATTAAAATATTTAAAGAAAGTCTTTTTAATAGCCAATTCTGCCTTTCTGCCACTGCAACAGAATTTCCTTTGCTGTTGCCTCAGTGTCAGGCAAGCCTTTCTTCAGCAATCTTTTTTTCTTTAAGGCAATTTCCTCAATTAATTGCCCTGCGCTTTTGTTATCCAATTTTATTCCAAAGAACTTCTCCAATTTCTCAGGCATTGCCTGCTTCAAGAATTCAATCAGTTTTTCTGCTGCGCTTTCTGCGTCCTTCAGCTGCCAAGGGCTCTTAGCAGAAATCAAAGCCAATTTCACTTCATCCTTTTCATTAAATGGAATTACTCCCGGGCTGTCAATTAATTTCACTTTAGAACCCAAAGAAATGAACTGCTCTCCTTTGGTGAAGCCAGCAGAAATTGATGTGCGGGCAGCCTTTCTCCCGCTCAAAGCATTAATGAGAGAACTTTTGCCAGTATTAGGATAGCCTATAACCCCAACAATCAATTTTTCTTTTCCCTTTGCCTTCCTTAAAACGAAGTCCCTCAAATTTTTTATTCCCAATTTCTTTCTTGAGGAAACAAAAATTGCTCGAAAATCTTTTCCCAGCTCTTTTTTCTTTTTTTCAGCGAAATTCTTGCTCACCAAATCGCTTTTATTCAACACCAAAACCAATTCTTTTTTTTGCTCCCTAACCTTTCCTTCAATCCATTCATTCCTTGTCTCTTCAGGAAACCTGGCGTCCAATACCTCAATCACCAAATCCGAAAGCTCAATTACTTTTAAGGCCCTATTCAGGGAACTCATTCAAACCATAAGATTAATGCAAAAAAAGAATTTTAAAGCAGCTTCAGTTTTCCTGTATACCTGTCAATTTTTCCTTCAGGCGCAGGGCCAATTCCAATGCAGGTGATGCTGCCTTCTTTCACCTGAGTTCTGCCCGCATCATGAATCAGAGAAGCAGGCAATTCCTTTTTTGCTTTCTCAAACAATTCAGTTAATTCCCTTTCGCTTGAAACTTTCAGGACAACCTTCTGCATTCCTTGTTCTCTCCATTCTTCAGCCCACCCAGGGAATTTTTTTTGTACTTTAATAAAAGAATCTATTGCCGCGTGAGCGCACTGAGCAGCGATCTTGCCTTTTCCCATCTTCAAATCTGTTCTTACAACGATAGCCTGCTTGAATTCAGTCATAATTCAGCTTCCTTTTAATTTTTCCTCAGCCAATTGAAGTAAAACCTCTGATTTGACATCTAATATAACCTTAATGTTTTCTAAAACACCTATTTTTTGGTTGTCTGGAATTTTATAATATTTTTTCTTGTAGCGCAGTATATTTATTGTCCATTGAATGTTTGTTCTATCAATAGCCAAATCTTTTATTTTTTGTTCTATTTCGTCAAATCTTTTATTTTTATATTGATCGTAAAATTCTTGTTTTAGCTCTCTTACTTTTTTGCTTTTATATTTTTCATTATTCACAATAAGTTCATGAATTCTTCTATTATTTAAAGGCTTAATTTTGTTTTCCATTATTTTTTCACGTAAAAATTTTTCTTGAGAAATCATAAATTCTTTTTCACGCGCGGACATAAAAGGCGTAAGGACAATTGTTATTTGAGGGAAAGTAAATATTTCAATCAATTTTCCTCTTTTTTCTTCAATTTTCTTTAAGTCATTTCTGATGATATTCAATTTTTTAGGTGTAGATGTTGTCATGGTAATTAAATGCATATTTTTTTTCTCTTGCTCAACAAGCCAATTAAGAATATTTATTCTTTCTTCTGTGCTTTGCGAATCCTTAAATAACTCGATTTTTTTCTTTATTTCTGGGCGTATTGCATCTAACTCTTTAGTCAATTGTTTAATAGGAAAAGGACCGTAAATTTTTTCTAATGCTTTTCTGTATTCTTTTAATCCCACAGCCTTCCATAATCCTCTTGTATGTTGTCGTAAAAGTTTTCTTTGCTCTAAAGAAAATTGCTTCTTTTCTTTTCCACAAACTGCTTTAAGCATTCCTGCGTATAATTTGTTCTGGTCTTTTGAAGAAATTTCTATTGTTGTTTTCTTAAAGTCTTTTATCCTTCTAAAAATCTTCCTCATTTTTTCACTCAACCAAGTCGCGCAATAAAAGGCTTTTGGTGTTTCCGTTGCTACCCCATAAAGCGCAGAAGCTTTTGCTTTCCTCTCTGTCTATCCAAACCTGCCTTGATTCAACGTGCTCATGGCCTTTGGTTGAATAGCTCCTGTCGTGTTCCACTAAAGCCTTGTTTCCGTCCAATTTAATTAACTTGAAGATTGGACTGCCTTTTTCGTTCAACTCAAAGGAATCCCCTATTTTTACCTCAACGTTTTTCACATTCACTTTTTTCTGGAAAGGGGGACTCCAGTCCTGCACTACCTCTTTTACTTCAAACACTGCCTTCACTTGAAACCACCTCAAAAAAAAAGAAATTCAAAATTGATTGTTTGCAGTAAAAGAAAAGATAGAACATATTTATTAACTTTATGGCGCAAGAAATCAAACCAATTCAATTAAAGGCTTAAATTTTCTTCTTAAAACCCAGAATGCGAAAAGGGAGAAGAAAAAGCTCATTGCAACAGAGGCAGGGAACATGAATTCTAATGCTGAACAAGGCAGAGGCGGATGAATTCCAAGCAGGTAATCAGAGAAATCATTAGCCAAAAGGAAAACCAGGGCAATTGCGAGGAAGAATTTTTTTGCCTGAATTTTGTTTAGAAGTAAAAATTGCTCCACAAACAATAAGATGTGCGAAACAAAAAGCACTGAGTACATGAAAGAGGCTTCAGGCGTAAAATAATACCAGGAATAATTCCACAGAACGAATACAGTCCAGAAAGCATACTTCAATGCAAAAGCAAAGGAAAGGAAATAAAACCACTGCAATTGCTTCTTCTTGAATTTAATTCCAATCATTGCAACTGCAAAGAGGAGTGCCACAAGAGGGCAGTCAGGCACAAAAACCCAGAGAAGAATGTTTGAATTCATTAACTGCTGGCCGTAATAGAAGAAGAAGCCGTAGAATGCCCCAACCAGATTCCCTATTACTATAACCCAGAAAAGAAAATTCCTGCTCACACAAAAAAAGAGAGAGAAAAGGAAAATAAAAAGAATGCTTTAAAACAAATTCACAGGCAATTCACTCAGGCAATTATTTAAAAAGCGTTTAATCTTTCTTTCTTATATGAATGTGGATTCATTGATTTCAGAGGCTGTTTCAACAATAAAAGAGGCTGAAGGAAAAAAGAGGGTTACAGCAAAAAAATTGGCTGAATTGAAGAAGGTTTCCCTCAAAAAATTTGTTTCAGATGAACTGCTGGAAGAAGAATTCTGCTTTGAAATAAAGAAAAAGGAATTGAATGAAAGGATTGCTGGGGTGGATAGCGGCTTTGCAGGAAAAAGAATGCATTCAGTGGACATAATTTTAGTGAAAACTGTTGGCGCAATATTTGATTTCGAAAAAAACAAGCTCAAGAAAGCGCAATACTTCCCTCTGCCATCGCAATTTCCTATTCCATTCATTTCCTCAAATGTATTGGAGAACGATGAATTCCAGTGCAACAAGTCTCTGCTCAGGCTGAAGGAAGAAATCGAGTGCGCAAAAAAAATAATCTCTGAATTCAAGCCAAAATTCTGCTTCCTGGACGGAAGCATTATCCCACAGCACGCTGACAAACCAAGAGCTGACTCAAAATTATGCTCTTCCTACAAGGAATTAATTGAATTGTACGAGCAGTTATACCAAACAGCAGAAAAAAATTCCTGTTCGCTGATTGCAGCAGTGGAAGACTCAAGGGGCTCAAGGTTCAGGAGCATAATGCAGAAGGAAATCCTTGAAAAAGAAAAAATTGTTGAGGGCAGCGCCCTCGAAAACTACTTTGACTCAAGCCTTTTGGACTACATCCTCGAAAAAAATGAGAGGAGCTTCTGCTTCAATTACTCCACTTCAGCAAAAGAGCACCCTATACTGAATGACTTCACCAAGAAATGGGCTGAAAGAGTGAAGGTTTTCTACCTCAAGCCAACAGAATATGACAGGCCGTTAAGAATTGAATTCCTTCATAATGGAAGAAGTTTGACTGAATACTGCAACGAAATTGCCTCTGTATCCTTAACGCTTTCTTCACTGCACAAAGAATACGCTTACCCTTCAATTCTCATAGAGGCAGACCTCAGAGCAAGGCTTAAAAGCAATGAAATAGAAATACTTTTTAACAAAATCGCAGACAAATTAGGTAAAGAGAACGCCTATCTCGCTCTCAGAAGAGAAATCAGGCCGTTCTGAAAAGAGGGTAAAAAAATGAACAACAACAAAATTAAAGCAAAAGCAATTATTTTTGATTTATGGGGCACTGTAGCTTTGGGGGAGGAAGCAACGCATTTGTTTGAGAGAATACAGCAGAGGCTGGGATTGAATGAATTGACAGTACAGGAATTCACTGACGGACTTGAAAAATCAATTATGACCCAAAAATTTGAGACAGAAAAGGAAATGATGAAGGCAGTCTGCGACTACTTCTCCATTATACCAGCAGACATTACAGTAAACGACCTAATCCTACTAATTAGAAGAAACGATAACTTAAGCAAGCCCTACGATGACGCAGCAAAAATAATTCAGGAACTTGATTTCAAGTCAAAGATAGGGTTGATCTCCAATACAACATGCTTTGGGCCAAAGAAATTACTGCAGAAATTCAGCTTGGACAAATACTTCAAGGGAAAGGTTTTCTCTTTTGAAGTAGGCCTCCTCAAGCCAAACCCAAAAATTTTCAAGTTAGCCCTAAACAGACTTGATTCAAGCCCAAAAGAAACAGTAATGATTGGGGACTCACTCAAAAAAGACATTATTCCAGCAAAAAATCTTGGCATGAAAACAATTTTAGTGGACAGAAACAAGAAATACACCCAAACAAAAGAAGCAGACGCAATAATCAATTCGCTGAACGAATTGAATTCAGTGCTGGAGAAAGAAAAATGAATAAAAAGAAGGAAGAGTACTTCAAGTTCTGCCCTAAGTGCGGCTCCAAAAAAATCCGCCTGACAAGACTCATAGCAGATATAGTGCTTGCAGACTTCAAGTTTTATGAATGCGAGAACTGCAAGTGGAGGGGAACACCCTACGAGGGCACAGAAGAATTTATAAGAAAATTCAAGCAAAAAATCAATGCCAAAAACAAAAAAAGGAAGTGAAAAAAATGCCTGCGCCAAGAAAAAGAAGAAGAGCATCCCAAATAAATAAAAAAATGGCAGGAATTGCTTTGGGATTTGCCCCCCGAGGAAAAAAATTATATCCTGGCGACGCCCTAAAGAAAAAACAAAGAAATTTGTAAATTAATTTAATCCAATTGAAGTGAAAAAATTTGATGAGCAAAGAAATAGGCACTGTTATATCAACCCTTGACTCGCCAAGCCCTTCGCTTGTAAGATTCGTGGTGAACGAAGGCATAGTGCACAGAGGCCAGTTCGTTGAAATGGAGTACAGCGAAGGCATTCTCATTGCATTAGTTTCAAATGTAATTAAAACAAACCGCTATTTTGAGAGGGCAGACTCAGTGAAAGAATTTGAGTCAGACGGAAAAGCATTAATAGAACAGTTTCCCACAACAGAATGGGAATTCCTTGTAGCAGAAACAAAACCTTTAGGCGTATTCACTCAAACCCTAACAAAACGCTCAACCTATCCGCCAAGCCCAGGAACAAAAGTAAAAATTGCAACAAAAGAAAATTTAAAGAAGTTTTTTTCCTTCGACGAAAAAAACGGCCTGCACTTAGGAGAAGTAGAATACCATGAAACTCCAGTGCACTTAAACATGACAAAGCTCCTGCAAAAGCACTGCGCTATATTGGCTCAAAGCGGTTTCGGAAAATGCGTAAGCCCTAAAACAAAAATACTTTTATCAGACGGAAAAAATGTGGAAATTGGGCATTTTATTGATTCAATACTTGAAAAAGGATTTGAAGTCGAAAATGGAATTGAGTATTCAAAACACAATTCTGGTTTAATTAAAAACTTGTCATTAGACTTTAGCAACAAATTAACTGAATCAACAATTAAAGCTTTTTCCAGAAGAAAAGCCCCAGAAGAAATGTTTTACATAAAAACAAGAACGGGAAAAGAAATAGAATTAACCTTAGAGCATCCAATCCCAATAATTGATGAATACATTAAATGGGTTGAAGCAAAAAACCTGAAAAAAGGAGACTTCACTTTAATTCCAAAGCCTTTAATGGAAGGCTCAAAACAAGAAATCGATTTTATTGAATTATGGAAAGATTCAATTAAAGCAAGAATTGCAGAAAAAAATATATTAATAAAAATTAAAAATTCAATAAAAGAAAAAACTAGCATAAAAAAGCTTGCTGAAAAATTAAACATAAGGGAAAGGCAACTGCACTACTGGCTTGATAATGGCATTCCACTTAATTATTTGGGCAAAATATGCCTTGAACTTGATTTAAACTTAAATGAAATAAAAAAAGAAATACAAACACTAAAAATGAAAAGCAAAAGCATCCCAGCAGTAATAAAGGTTGATGAAAACTTTGCAAAGCTTTTTGCCTACATGCTTGCGGAAGGGCACAATTCACTGTACGCAATATCTTTCACCAATAACTCGATTGAAATACAAAAAGAGTATATTGAATTGGTTGAAAGAGTATTCAAAGAAAAAGCATGCAAAATCAAGAGGGAAAACTGTTTATTGATATACAACCAGTTCTTAGCCCAAACACTGAGAAAAATAGGGTTCACTGAATCAAGCTGGACAAAATCTGTGCCCGAGCAAATAATATTAAGCAAGAGAGAAGCAAGAAACGCATTTTTAAGCGCTTTTTTGGATTGTGATGGGCACGTGTCAAATTCAGGGCCCATAGTAGAATGGTGCTTGGCAAGCAGTAAAATAATTGAAGCAATTCAATTAATGATGTCTTTTTCAGGAATAATTGCAATAACAAAAACAAAAAAAGTCAAGGGAAAAGATTACAGCAGGCTTTATGTTTCAGGTTCAAAATACTTAAGTTTTTTGAACAACGAATTGAACTTATTGATAAAACATAAAAGAGAAAGACTTACATTACAAAGCAAACTCAAATCAAACACAAACATTGATACTGTTCCTAATATTAAAAATCACTTGAAAAGCTTGTTGGAAATTCTTGTTTTAAGCCAAGCAAAAACAAAAAATAGCGGAATAATTAATTACTTGAATAGAAGAGATAACCCTTCTTTTGAAAGCCTTCAAAAACTTGTATATAAATTCGAAGAGAGATTAAATGAACTGGAAAGAACAATAAAAGAAATAAAAGAACTGCACTTGCAGCTGCCAAAAACTACAGAAAAAGAGGCCTTAAATATTTTAACGGAAGCCCACAATAAAGGGTATCATTTTAATGAAATAGCAAAAAACACAAATATTTCAGGCACTACTGCCAGAAGAATGGTAAGGTGTATAACACAACCAACAACTAACGCTTTCAAGCTTGCTCAAAATGCTTTAATGATTCAAGAACAAGCCAATACTGAAATTGAAAAAATAAATATGTTGGATTTAAATCAAACTGCACTTAAAATAAAAGGATTGTGCGAGAAAATCGGGTTTGAACAAAAAGAGTTGTGTAAGGGGGCAGGGTTTTACAAGAATGCACTTTATGGATATGAAAAAGGGAGGCATCCACAATATTCAACAATTCTTAATTTTTCTGAAAAACTTTATTCTATTGCATTAGAAAAAGAAAAAGAGCTTCCGGAAGCAGTTCAAAGAATTTTTTTCCTTAAAAGTATACTGGAATCGAATTTATTTTTTGACGAAATAACTAAAATAAAAAGATTCACCCCAGAATACCAGTATGTTTATGATTTAATGACAGAAAACAGCAACTTCATAGCAAACGGAATTTTGGTGCACAACAGCTACTTTGTATCAATACTGCTTGAAGAACTCCTTGAAAGAAAAAAAGAGCAAGGGAGAATTGCAACAATGGTATTGGACGTGCACGGAGAATATACCTCCTTTGCAGAACCCATAACAGACAAGAAGCACAAGGACTACAGCAATAAAACTCGATTGGTGAGAGCAAGAGAAATAAAGATTGGCGTTCCAAAAATTTCTGCTGGAATGCTTGCATCAATCCTTCCAGGCTTGAGCGCGCCACAGAAAAGGGATTTAGGGAAAGTAATAACAAAACTGCAGAAAGAAATGAGGGAAGGGTTAGGCCCATACAACTTGAATGCAATAAAATCCGAATTGCTCCAAGATGAAAGCATAAAAGAAAACACGCAGAAAGCTCTTGTGGGATGGATAATGGAATTAGAAGAGCTCCATATATTTTCTGAGGTTGACTCCCCAAGCATTGAAGACATTATAGGCTCAGGCCTGCTCACAGTAATAGACTTGAGCGACATAATAAACCTAAAGAAAAAGCAAATTATAGTGAATTATTTGGCGCACAAACTCTTTGACTTGAGAAGAAAAAAAATTATTCCACCGTTCCTTCTGGTTTTGGAGGAATCACATCAGTTCATTCCAGAGAAAGCTGGAAGAGAGTCGGCAATAGCAAGATACATCCTTGAAACAATTGCAAGGGAAGGAAGAAAATTTGGGGCCTCACTCTGCCTTATATCGCAGAGGCCAATTCAATTAAGCACTACAGTTTTGTCTCAATGTAATACCCATATTGTCCTCCGCATAACAAACCCTTACGACCTAAAACACATAGGGGAAAGTTCTGAAGGCTTAGACCAGAGAGCACTAGAAATGATTACAGTGCTGAGAGTGGGAGAAGCATTAATGCTCGGAGAAGCAACAGGCTTTCCTTTATTCTTCAAAGTCCGCGAGAGAAGGTCATTGGAATCAAAGCACGAGAAATCCTTGGAGAAAGCAGCAATAGAATTCGAGGAAGGCAACGAAAAAAAAGAAGACGAAGCAAAAGAATTCTTATGAAAATCTATTATTGTTTTATTTTATTTTTGCTAATTTTTTTGCTTTTGAATGTTAACGCAGTAGATAATAATGGGTTTACTTGGTATTACCCGTCTGTTAAAAGCATTTCTCTTAGTTTGCCTAAAATAAATATTTATCAATATGAAATTAAAGATTATTATGTTGATTCAACTAAAATAAAAATAAAATTACAATTTAATGTTAAAAATTGTGGGGAAGCAGAAATATTTAATGCTGGATCTTCTAACGAAGATGTTAATGTTAGAGGAAATATTATTAAAGATTTAAAACCTGGAGAATCAAAAAAATTTGTATTTTGTCATGAGTTAAAAGAGGTAAATATTCAATCTTCTTTTGATAAGAATTTTTTTATTTATGAATTTGAAGTGCCAACCAACAATACACTAATGTTTCCTTTTGATAATTATCAGAATAAAATTGAATTATCCCCTAAACTTAATTTTGCTCAATACTCAATAGTTCAAAAATATTATTTTGAAGGAGAGCCTTTTGATTTCCCTTCTGATTACAGATTTAAAGGTCATTTGAAAATTTATGAAGATAACATAGAAATATCTTTGGAAAATAAAGATGAAATTATATCTTCTTATTTCGCAGGAATTTTTGTTATATGGTTTATAATTCTTTTATTAGGCTTCTTTGGTGAATATTTTCAGAAATGGATTTATGATTTAATTATGGTAATTAGCGCTGCTGCTCTTACTTATTTTCTATTTTTACAATTTGTTGTTGGTCTTGTGCCCCCCGTTTTTCCATTATTTACTTTTGGCGGTTGCTTTTATATTTTTGTAATAATAATTTTCTCTTGGTATTCTAACAGAAAAATTCTAAAAAGAAAGAAAAGAAAACAAAAAAGAAAAAAAACTAAAAAAAGCATTAAATAAAATTCTTAGTAACTGTTTGTAAAAATTCAGGCTTCAGGCACCTTATTGAGGTCGTACTTCCTGAAAATCTCTGAAGGATTCTTTTTTGCATACTCTTCGAATAGCCTATCTCTTTCTTCTTTTGTCATTCTTTTAATTCCTTTAACGCTCCCCTGTAATTTCCTTAAATTCCTAATAGCCATTCTTGTCTGAAAATCTTCTACTGTTTTCCTAACAGCTTCCCGAATGAATTCTTGAATTGAATTGAAGCCGCTTTCCCTTACAATCTCGATTGAATCCTTGTACAACTTGTCCGAAACCCTCAAATGAACCAACTTGTTTGCCATGATACAATTTGATACCAAATGATATAAAAGACTTTATCTCAGCCCTAATTTCCTGAGCCTCTCGTGGGGGTCTTCATTAATGTAATCAATTAGGGCTTTATCCAATTCATTTGAGGCAAGCCTTTGAAGGCCTGGCTCTTTCTTGGGGTTTGAAAGCTCCTGGATCTGATTTCTGACTGCGGCCCTCACAAACTCAGTGCGCGAGGCATAAAATCCTTCCTTCACCATCTTGTCTATTTTGGCCAAATCCTGCTTGGAGAAATTAATTAGCACGGCTTTTACTTGACTCACAAAAAAAACCCCGCTAAAATAATGCTTTTCACCTTAATAAACTTAACGCAAAAGCCATACAAAAAATATATATTTAATATATAAAATAAATATACTGGCATTTGCCCTTAATTCTTCAGCTAATTCTTTATTTATTTGCGGCTTTTTTTTTGCTGTGAGAAATTGCAGGTTATGTACAAAAACAAAGGATGGTTATGTATAAGTTAATGTTTTTCTCATAAAATAATTATATTAATTATATATATTTTTTATATATTTCAGGGGAGTTGTGCCCTTGGATTCTGCTTTATAAAGTCCTCAAAGTTCTTTGTTTGTATGGAGAAAAAATTCTTTCTGGAGAGCGCCTGCTATAATGAGGGCTCAAGGCAGGTTGTAGTAAAGTTTTCCAATAATGAAAAGAGCGAATTGGTCAGGCAATCATTTTTCCCTCATTTTTATCTTTCAATTAATTCGAAAAAGGAATTCTTGCTTCTTAATGAGTTGCTCAGAGCCATTGGAACAAAAAATTTAAAGCTCCAGAGGATTAAAGACAAAAATTTTCGCGTGAAAGCTGTTTCCTTCTCTGAACTAAGAGAATTTCATTCCCTTTTGTGCGCTTCAATGAGCATGCGTCCTTTGCTCCTGAAACCTGAAAGGCAGTTTTTGATTGAAAAAAGCTGGAGCTATTTTGATTCCTTTGCTTTGGTTGAATCAAATGCAGAAAAAGTGAATGAATTTTGCTTCCCTGAAATTGAATTGGATTTCCTGCCCTCAAAACTGAAGGAATTTGTTTCTGGCCTTCTGCTTTCAGACAATACTGCAGCAAAAAAACTGCTTGAATCAATTGCCTTGTCAAATTTATTGTGCTTGCATGTGACTGAACTGCCAAAAAATGATGCTGAATCCAATGATGCCCTCCTGGAAAAAATTTATTTCAAGCATGGAATTGCTTTTAATGAAAGAAAAAATCTTTTCTTTGGAAGTGAATTTGAAAAAAAGAAATTTTATGAAAGCAAAAGCATTAAATGCGAGCTTGACTTCTCTCATGCGCTCTCAACCCTGTTATGTTTTCCATTCTTTAACGTGGGCATTGACTCAATTGACTGCGATTGCTGCAAGCCTGAATCGCTTGAAGCAAAAAATTTGAGCCCTAATTCCTTAATTGAAGTAAAATTCCTCTCTGATGGCTTATATTTTGAGTCAATGAATCCTTATTATTCTTCTGCAATTCACAATTGCCTTGAAGGAAGGCAGAAGAGAATTAAAATAAAGCAGGAATGGTTTTTGAATTCAATTCCTTTAGGGCCGTTCTACAGGAACCAGGTTCTCAGGGTGCCATTGTGCGACATGCCCCCTTTGATTCATAAAAATCAGGCAGTGATAATGCAAGACCATGAACTGCATTGGTTCTGCAGGGCAAAAGAGGGATTTCTCTCAAAGGAATTATTTGAGTTGAATAATTTAATTGTTCAAACCGAAAGAAGGATTAATGGAATTCAGGCAGAAAAGGCAATGAAGTCCTCCTTAAGCGCCTTCACTGAACTAGAGAACAACCCTGAATTCAATTATCTCAAGGCATTTAATTCAAAGGCAAAGCAATTGTTTGAAGGCATACCAAAAAACCTGACTTCAAAGAACTCAAAATTCTTTTCTTTGGAGCTTGCTGAGGCAATTGAATGCATCAAAAACCAGACACTCAATAAGTTCAGGGAATTAGTCTCGCAAAAAGGGATTAAAATATTCAATCCCCAAAACATTAAGGCATTGGTTGATTCTTCTGCCCCTCTGCTCTTAGCCGAAGAGTTCGCTGAAAAGGAGAAGCTGCCTTTACCTGAAATAAAATAAATTTTTAAATGTTAGTATATACTAATGTATATACCATGATAAAAAATTATGACGTTTACGAAGAAGTAGTAAAACAAGTTGTTCCGTTCGGCAACGGCAGCATTGTATTCACTCCAAAAAAATGGTTGGGCCAGAGTGTAAGGGTAATCCTTGAAAGAGAGCCCCTTAATATAAAAGAAAGCGTGGTGGAATTGCTTCAGCCTTTCTTAGAAAACATTAAAGGAGTCTTTCTTTACGGCTCCTTTGCCAGAAACGAGCAGGCACCAGACTCAGACATAGATGTATTGGTTGTCGCTGACAAAAAATTCAAGTTGGAAAAAAAAAGCAGGTTTGATTTTACAGTAATAGAAGAAGCCACTCTAAGAAAAGAACTGAAGGGGAAAGACCCCCTTTATACTTATTCAGTTCTGCAGGAAGCAAAGCCCATCATAAATGAGGCTTTACTAAAAGAATTAAAAGAAATAAAAATCAATAAGCATGATTTCAAATGGCATTTAGAGGAAGCTGAAAGCGCTTTAAAGATTGCGGAAGAATTCCTAAAATTAGATAAATTACAGGAAAGAAAAAAGCTTGACTCAACTGCAATAGTTCACACAATAGTTTTAAGGCTCAAAAATCTCTTCAGGCTCCAATGCATTTTAAAAAACAAAAAATACTCAAATAAAGAATTTAATTCTTTCCTTCGCAAAAAAGGCCTGCCTAAAGAATTAATAGAAAAATTTTATGACTTGTACAGAGCAGAAAGAGACGAAAAGAGTACTCCCGTCAAAGTTTCAGTTGAAGACACTGAAAAATTATATGAAGTTGCCAAAAGAGAATTAATAGAAATGAGAGAGGTCTTGCATAAATGTCTTCAAAAAAGAAAGCATTCAAAGGAATAAAATCTATTGAGAAGCGAATTAAAGAGCACGAACAAAAACTTGCTGAAGCAATATCAGAAGAAGGAAGGCAATACCTCTTCAAAGACATTGCCAGGCTGAAAAAGCAAAAACAGAAAAAAGAAAAACAAGTATGTCATTATTGAAATAGGGCTGAATATTTAATCCAAAATATTTATGTAATTCAAGGGAATTTTTTTGTCTGTTTTATAATCTTTGATTGCTTTCCAGATATAAGAACTCCTTAGCAATCTTTTTTTATTTAATTTCTTGATTTCATTGAAAGAAAACCACTTGATATCCATTGCTTCTTTTTGTATTGTTAATTTGCCCCCCAAAATTTTTGACTTAAAAACAAACAAAACAACATTGTCTCCTAAAGCCAGATGATGCTGGTATATTCCAACTAAATACAATGGTTTTATCCTAAACCCACTTTCTTCTCTTCCCTCTCTTTTTGCACAAGAAATTATATCTTCTTTTATATTCAATTTTCCGGCAGGGAGATTCCACTTTCCTCTTACCTTTTTAAGAGTTTCTTGCATTAGTAGAATTCTATTATTTTTTTCTATAATGTTACTTCCCACTATATGAATTTTTGCCATTATTTAATACAGACAAGGCTAAGCTTTTTAATTCTTTTCGAGTAAAATTCAATACTATTGCTATTGAGTTAAAACTATTTTTTTGCGTGAAACTGAATGGAAGCACTAACCAGGTTTGAGAAAACAAGAATAATAAGCGCGAGAGCCCTTCAATTATCCTTGGGGGCCCCCCCGTTGGTTGAAGTGCCCAAAATTGCTTCCCCAATAGAGGTGGCTGGAATTGAATTCAACGAAAAAGTTATTCCCTTAGTTGTAATAAGAAGATTTCCTAACGGCGAAGTAAAGAGAGTCAGCTTGGTTGAAGGGGATTGAATGGGCAAGGCAGTTCCCCGAGGCGTTAAATCAAGGGCGCATAAGCTCATGGAATTATACAAAGAAAATTTTTCTTTAGACTTCGAGAAAAACAAGGGATTCATTGATTCATTGAATCTTCCGTTTCCCAAAAAAATCCGCAACCTGATTGCAGGCTTCATCACAAGGGAAATCAAGGCAAAAAGCAGTTAATTTTTTTTATTCAATCTGTTGCATCCTCGGGATTGTAACCCCGTTATTCGCCTTGTCTCTTTCTAAAACATAATAATAAGATGTTGCTGCCTTCTCCAATTCAGGGTCGTGGGTTATAACAAAGATTTGTTCAACCAATTCAGGCAGATGATGCTTCATCAATTTCGCCAATTCCTTCACTGCATTCCTGTCCAAATTATGGGTGGGCTCATCAAGTATTAGCCACCCCAAGTTCTGCGCAAGCACAAGAGAGAATGCAATCCTAATGCATATTGCTGCAACGCTCCTTTCTCCCCCGCTCAGAATTCCTTCAACTCTCATCCATTCCCTGTTCCTGTTTTTGACTTTCAATTCATAGCTGCCTTGCTCTATGTCCATTTTAGCTGAAATGAAATCAGAATAAGGATAAAGCCTTGGCCACAAGTCCTCCATTGCCTGATTAATTGTATTGATTAATTCCTCCCTTAACTCTGACTGCACTGCCTTCAATGCATTATTGAATAGAGAAAGTTCTTCCCCTAATCTTTTCCTCAGCGAAATCTCCTCTTCAAGCTCAATCAACTGCTTCTGCACTGCCTGCAGCGACTCAAACTGCTTCTTTAGTTCTCCGACGGACTCTTCAATTGAATTCAATTCATTTTTGATTGAATTGATTGATGCTTCAGTTTTTGTCAGCAATTGTTTTTCATTTATGAGCTCGCCTTCCCTGTAATTCAGTTCCCTGATTTTGTTTTCTACTGCAATAACTTCTTCTTTTAAGAAATGCATTTGCCCTTCTTTTTTAATGCATTCAAGGAGTTTCTCAAAATTTTTGTTTTTCCCCTCAATTTCCCTCAATAATTTTTCATCTGCCTTTTCCTTGAGCGCCTGAACCCCCGCAGTTTCCTTTTCAATCCCTTTGCATGTTTCCTTCAGCAGGTTTTCCTGCTCGCACAAGGAATCAATAACAGAATAAAACTGCTGCAACAAGGCTTTTTCCTCGAAAAGCTTTTTTGCTTCGCTTTCTAATTCCTTAATTTCAGAATTCAATTTTTTTTCTTCTGCTTCAGCGACCTTGCCTTTTTTTTCGCATTCAACTATGCCTTTTTCAGTTTCCCCTCTCTCATTTTCTTTCTCTTTTATTAGCTCTGATTTCTTTTTTGTGCCCAACTCCGCCCTGCAGAGCGGGCAATGCGCATCGCTTTCCTTCAATTCCTTCAAATGCTTTTCAATTTCCCTGCCTTTATTCCCGCATGCAATTACATTGCACTTTATTTCATTGATTTTTTCTTTCAATTCCTTTATTTCTTTGTTTTTTTCCTCAATTTTTCTTTCATTTTCCTTTTTTTCGCTTTCAATCCTTTTTATTTCGCTCTCCAAATCCTCTTTTCCCCCAATTTTTTTTGGGAGCATCCTCTTTTTTGACTGAATCTCCTTTTCAAGGAAGTTTTTTCTTTCATTCAATGACTCAATCTTTCTCTGTTTTTCTTTCAGTTCATCAATTTTTTTTTCTAAATCGCTTTTTTTCTCTTTAAGTTTCTCCAATTCTGCCTCGATTTCTTTTTCCTTCAATTTTTCTTTTTTCACTCCGGCCTTTTCCTCAATTTCTTTCAGTTCTTTTTCTATTTCCTCAAGCATTGCTTTCTTTCTTATCCTTTTTTCATTGCACTCCTTGTACTCTTTGTCCTTTTTTTCTGTTGCTTCAATTTTTTTCTTTATGCCCTCAATTTTTTCTTCTTCGTTTCTCTTTTTTTCCTTCAGCTCAAACTTTTTTTCGTCTTTTTTCTTTATTTTTTCCTCTATTTCACTTAATTCGCTTTCTTTGAATTTGTCTTTCATCCTCTGGCAAAAGGAATTTTTCTCCTGCACAGACTTTTTTATCTTGTTTATGAGGGAGGTAGTGTTTGCCCTCACTTTTTCATATCTGTTTATGCCCAATAACTCATCGAACTTCTCTTTCCTCTGCTGCGGGCTCAAGCGCAGGAAATAATCTATCTGGTTCTGCTCTGAGTAAACAGCACGCGAAAATAATTCATAATCAATTTCAAGGAGTTCTTGAATCTTTTCTGTCACCTCGCTTGGTTTTGGGCCCGCAATCAATTTTTTTTCCCTGAACAGTTTTGCCTCGCTTGCTTTGGCCTTGTGAAGGATTCTCTCAATGCAGTAACTGCTTCCATTGAAATCGAATTCCAATTCAATTTTCGCTGAATCCATTTTATTGGGCTGAGACATTATGATTTCCTCTGAATTCAGCCTCTTTGCATTCAATGCAGGAAAGCTCCCAAAAAAAGCATAGCTCAATGCGTCCATCACACTAGACTTCCCTGAACCTAAAATTCCCACGAGAACATTTGTCCCCTTATAGAATTCCAGTTCAGTGTCCTTGTGAGAGCGCCAGTTGCAGAGCTTAATACTCTTAATCATAAAAGGATTTGTGCATGCAAAACCTTAAGAAAAAATTAGTTTTAATGGTTTTAAAGCAGGGTCATGCCTTCGACTTCAATCTGGTTGACGCCCTTCAAAGCCTTGATTCTTTCCTCGATTTTGTCTGTGAGGCCTTCTTCTTTGTCCGGAACAACAATTCCAGCCCTTATTAATTCCAAGCCGAAAGCAATAGGCTGCCTTTTAACATCCTTTAATTCGCCCAACCCTTTTACTGCATCGCCTAAAGAGGCCTCAATCAGTTTCACGTCTTCAGGCTCTTCAGGATAAATCCTGTAAATAATAAGAAGCTTTCCCAACCAGAACACCTTTTTTTTTATGGGCCCTCAAAATTACATTCAGCGCACTTGAAAGGAGTGGAAGTGACCTTGCAATGGGCACACCTAATAATCCTGGATTTACCGCACTTAGGGCACCTGAACTCAGTGAATTTTTTTGTGACCTCTCTGCCGCAAGAACTGCAATACCTCAAAATTATTCCTCCAAAATTGTTTCATAACTTAAGCTTAAATTAAATTAGGATTAACATATATTTCTACCAGAATTCATTTAAAAACCTTTGAGGTGTTCAAAGGGCTCATCCGCTAACGGACAGGCGACAGCGCTTCGGACGCTGCAGTGAGGGTTCGACTCCCTCTGGGCCCGTCCCTTCTTTTCTTTTAGAAAAAGAAAAGAAGTGATAGGTTGCCTCAAGAAAAGAAAAAATTAAGGGTTGCAATTTAATTCCAAAAGGAATTAAATGCACATTAAAACCAAAGGTTTTAATTGTGTCGGAAAGAAAGAAAATTATTTGTAGAAAAGTGATTAAATGAAAAAATTTGTGGATATAACTTATTTCGTTCACGGTACCACAATTGATAATGAAAAAGAATTGGCTTCAGGCTGGAGCAATGCAAGATTGTCCAAATTGGGGGTAAAGCAGGGAATTGAATTAAGGGAATTAATTAAAGGCAAGAAGTTTGATGTTGTATTTTGCTCTGATTTAAGGAGAGCAACAGATTCTGCTAAATTAACATGGCAAAAATCCGTGAAAATAATTAAAGACAAAAGGCTGAGGGAAGTAGATTATGGAGATTTAACAAGAGCTAATTCAAAGAAAGTTGATTCTTTGACCTTAAAATATGTAGACAAACCTTTTCCTAACGGTGAAAGCTATAAAGATGTTGAAAGAAGAACGAAAAACTTTCTTGATTTTTTATTAAAAAATTATTCTGGAAAAAATGTTGTTATTGTATCTCACAGAGGGCCACAATTAGCATTGGATGTCTTACTAAAAGGCAAAAGCTGGAAGCAAGCAATAAAAGAAGACTGGCGCTCAAAGAAACCAAAAGAATGGAAGCCGGGCTGGAAATACAAATTGAAAATATAGTAAACTCAAAATAAAATTTTCGTTTTAACTCTGATTTCTTTTACTTGCATTACAGATTCTTTGAAAGGAACTCTTTTAGTTTTTTGTTCTTTGAAGCAGAGAGGATTCCTTCTTTTACTAGCACTTTGTATTTCTTTTTTATCTGCTTTGAGATGAAGTCCTTTTTTTCTTTCTGTTTTTCCATGAATTCTTTTATTAGAGAGGAAGCGTGAATGTGCTTTCTTGGGATGATTACGTGAATTTTTCCCTTAATTATTTTTTCCCCTATTCTTCCCGCGTGCTTTTCAAGGAATCTTTCTTTGTGCTTGAGCATTTCAATTGGAGGCCCTGCATGCAGCCTTGTTTTTGTTAATTCTAATTTTTTGAGTTCAAGCAATAGGGCCATTGATTTTTTTTGATCACTCCAAATATGTTCTCTCAGTATTTTGAATTCGTGTTTTTTGAGCTCTGCTGCAAGCTGCCCGGCAATCTTCTTTAATTGCCCGAAAACAACGTCCTCGTGGATTTTGCTGTAAGGGATTTCAATTAGCATTAATTCTTTTTTTCCTAGTTTTTTCTTTAATTCTTTTGAGCCCAGAATTTTTGTTGCCTTTGGAAAAAAGAATTCCATTGAAGGTTTTTGAAGGAAGGCTTTTGCGCTCTCCTTGAATTTCTGGAACTGCTTTAATGAAACAGCTGCAGCAACATTTCTTTCCTTGTCTGTAGGGTCAATTACAATTAAAGGGGAATCAAATTTTTTTCTCAGGGCAGGGAATTCTTTTCTGCTGTAATAATGCTCTAAATCAATCACTCCTCCCTCCTTCCATTTCCCTGCAGCTTTAAGCGCACCCAAAAAATTCTTGTAATTCAATACAAGCAATTCCGTCAGGTATCCAGAAAAACCTTGCACTTTTAATTCTGCCCCGTAGCATTCAATTCCATTCAAGAATTTTTTGAGCAGCCTTATTTCATCCTTCATTTTTTCTGTGAGTTTTTCCTGCAAATAAAAATTATGGAATGGCGTCCTGTCCACTGCGGAAATCCTTTCTGTTGCCTTCTCCACTTTGTACGCAGGAATTAATTCTATTTTCAATCCCTTAAATTTTGCTTTGAGGTAAGGGTGCTGGCCGAAATCTATTTCATATTTCAATCCCTTAATTGCTTTTTTCGCAATTCTTAGCCCTTCTATTTCAAGCTCTCTGTGATGAAGGCTCTTAGGGAATAGAATAAATATGTCAATGTCTTTGTCTTCCTTTAATTGCGTGCCCCGCGCAATAGAGCCTGCAACAATTGCATCTAAATGTTTTCCTCTTGCTTTCATTATCCGCTGAATAATTTCTTTTGAGGCATAATTTTCTTTTCGGATTTCTTTTTCTCCGGGTTTTATTTTTTTTGTTACTTTTCCAAGCAATTCCTTAATTCCCTTGTTTTGCATATAAAATCAATTAATTTACGGAAAACATTAAATATTATCTTTTTCAATTAATATAGGTGTTGTTTTAAAATGGAGATCTTAAAGCCGAAAGAGCCACAGAGACCTGTTGCCCCGGAGAAAACAGACGTGGTTGACTCTTACAGTGAAATTGCAATCCACGAAAGGCAGCCCTGCTTCTATTATCAAATAAAAAAGTCTCTCCTTACAGAAGAAGAATTAAAACTGGCCCAGATTCTAAGAAAGGTAGTAATGAGAACCCTTACAGTAGGGGAAATCCTTTCTGCTTACCAAAAAGCAATTCCAAAAAAATTCTTGCAGGAATTCTCAGACCAAATAATTAAAACAATTGAATTGAACGAGGCAATCCAAAGAATTCCAGACATTGAAACCCTTTCCACATTAAAAATGAATTTTATTGCGCTGATAAAAGAATATCTGTCATTTATTTCCCACGAGAAATCCTTTGTGGATGAAGTGCTTGACTTCACAATAGGATATGGAATTCTTGCGCCTTTAATGAGGGATGACTGGCTAGAAGAAATAATGATAAACGGATACAACAAGCCAATTTTTGTTTTTCACAAGCGCTACGGAATGTGCGAGACAAACCTGCCAGTAAAGCAGGACGGCGAAGTAAACAAATTAATTCTAAGAATTGCAAAAACCGTAAACAAAGAAATAAATGACAATTCGCCATTGCTTGACGCAAGGCTTCCTGACGGCAGCAGGGCGAATGCAACCTCCTCTTATGCCACCCCCTTCGGCCCAAGCCTTACAATAAGAAAATTCAGCAGGATTCCCTTAAGCATGATTAACCTAATTGCAAACAACACAATGACTTCTGAAGTAGGGGGCTTTCTCTGGACAATGGTTGAAGGAATGTCAATTGAACCAATGAATATTCTGATAACAGGGGGCTCAGGCACAGGAAAAACAACTACCTTAAACGCTTTAACCTCTTTTGTTAGCTTCAGCGACAGAATAATTACAATTGAGGATACGCCGGAATTACATTTAGGAGACAGAAAGAACTGGATTCAAATGGAAGCAAAGCCTTCAATCACAAACACAGTTGAAATCACAATGGATGACCTGCTCAAGAATTCCCTTAGAATGAGGCCCGACAGGATAATAATAGGAGAGGTAAGAGGAAAAGAGGCATTAACATTATTTACTGCAATGGACACAGGCCACAAAGGAATAATGGGCACGCTTCACTCAAACAGCGGAAGAGAAATGGTTACAAGGCTTAAAAGCCACCCAATGAGCGTTCCTGAAGTAATGATTCCATTGCTTGACCTGCTTGTAGTTCAGTACAGGATATACTCAAAAGACAAAGGCATTATCAGGAGGATATCCCAAATTTCAGAGATAAGCAGGATGGAGGACACAATACTTTTAGGCGAAATCTACACCTGGAACAGGGAAAAAGATTTGCTTGAGAGGACAGACATTCCCGCGCATGTAATGGAGGTTCTCGCAGACGCAACCAACCACACAAAAAAAGACGTAATGAAAGAAATAAAGATAAGGCAGAAGATCCTTGAATGGATGCTTGCCTCAAATATTCGCACTAACCCTGAAGTAGAAAAAATAATCCAGGAATACTACTACAATCCAACCTCAATTCTTGAAAAGGTTTCAGTTGACCTCTAATTCCCTTTTTAATTCAAATCTTTTTATCACAAAATACTTTGCCCCCTCAGAGGTCAACACAGACTCCATCAAATCCACAGAAGAAACGCAAATTTTCCCGCAAAATTTTTCTTGATTCAATCTCCCCATCAATTCTTCTACCTCTTTTCTTTTCATTTCCTTCACTCTAGCAAGCGTTACATGAGCGTTAAACCTTTCGTCTTTCACTCCAATCAATTCGCATAATTTTTCATGAATTGCCTCAACCTCTTTTTCCCCTTCTCTCGCTCCAAGCCATATCACCCTTCCATTGAAGTGCCCTGCGCCCTCCAAGATTGCATTAAAAGAACTGAATTTCTTTACTGCCCCCATTTTTTCCTCCAATTCCTTTACTGCCTCTTCGTTCAAGTAGCCCAAGAAAAGCATTGTCACGTGCAAGTTCTCTTCTTTTACAACCTTGCATTTCTTTCTGTCAATCTTACTGCTAACTCTTTCATAAATCTCTTTTTTTACTTCAGGCGGAAGATTAATTGCAATGAAAACGCGCTTGTTCATTAGATTCGCCTTTGTTTATTTACTCTCCAAAATTTTATTTCATCACGTCTTACTGGAATTCTTTTCCTGAGATTATTTTTTGGCTTATTATTTTCAATTTTTTTCCTTAGAATTGCTTCTGTTTTTTCCAGGGGGGGCAATGCAAATTTTATCTTTCTTGTAAAAAATAGCCGCTGGTCAATTCCAGCTTTTTTTAATCTTGTGCCTGCTCTTTCTGAATCATAATGCAAAAATTTTTTTGAGTACTCTTCTCTAACCTTTTCCCAAAATTCTTTTCTTTCATTTGGATCAAGTTTCTCTTTTATGTGTTTTATAGTCTTTAATCTGAGCGCATTTATTTTTTTTCCACTAACTAACCCAAATAATAAAGCTGTCTCCCTAGAATCATACATAGTTGGTTTATGTCTAAAAAAGCTCCCATCAAAACTAAAGAAAACTCCGTGAAATGCAAATCCTCTTTTGTCTAATGCTTTTCCTATTATTTTGTTTATTTTTATTAGTTTGTTTTTTACATTTTCATAAGAAATTATTCCTACATCAACATCACTGTCTTTTCCAGCAAAGCCTTTTGTTCTGCTGCCATACAAAAGCAATCCCACAAACTCGTGAGGAAATTCTTTTTCTAATTTTATTGAGGCTTCTTTCACAGCATCTAATACTTTAAAGGCATTTTTTGGGTCAAATCCTCTAACAGGATATCTCTTAGTGATTAATTCGATGATTAATTTTTTTTGTGTTCTCTTATTCATCTTTTCACTTCAACTCTTTCTTCAGCAGAGCCTCAAACTTTTTTAATTGCACATAATTTTTTTTGAGCTTCTGGTTTGCTTTGTTTACAATGAATTCCAAATAATCTTTTTCAGCCAAATCCCTGTTCTTGTATTTTAATGGCAGGGCCATTGACTGGGTGCCAATCAATTCCATCAAAAACTTGCCTTCAACTGCAACCATTATTCCAAGCCTTTTGATTCCTGCCTTCCGTGCAATCGAAAGAATTTTGTTTGCGTTCTGCAAGGAATTCGCCCCAACGTGCATAATGAAAGGCTCCTGCTTGAACCAGAGCTCAGGCTCATTCAAAGGCTTTTTCATTGCGCTCAAAACTTCGTTCAATTTTACTGTCCTGTGCCATTTCTGCAGAAAGGATGCTTCCCTCTTGCTTTCCTCCTCGTCTGTTTTGAGCAAAATAATTCTTCCTGCGCACGTGCTCGCAGTAAAAAATTCAGGCAGGGAAAAAAGGAACTTGCAAAGGGAAATAATCTGCTTGTCTGCCTTTCCTTCTTTTACTGCCTGCTCAAACCTTTTCTTGTGCCTTTCCTTCACCATCCTGAACCTGATTTCAGCCAAATTTTTTTCTTTCAATTAAATGCACCTTCACTCCAACTGGATTTTTTTCACCTTAATTTTGTTTTCTTCAATTTCAATTATTGATGCAACGCCGTATCTTAATGGTCCAATATTAACGCATTTGGTTTTTCCTAGTTTGGTTTCTCCGCCTGCTTCATGCACGTGGCCGCACAATTGCAGCAATGGCTGTTCTTCTTCTATAATTTTCCTGACTGCATCAGAGCCAACGTGGATTCCGGAATGTGTTAAATCCAAAGGCGTGTTTTTAGGAGGGGAATGAGTCAAAAGAATTGTTTTGCTCGGGCTTCCAGCTTCCTTGAACAATTTTCTCAGGGTTTCATAAATTTCTTTTTCTTCGAATACAATGTCTCCAACGCTTTTCACTGAACCCCCAAATCCAATGAAATTGTATTCTTTGAATTCTTGCTTTTTGGCGTGCAGGCTCAATCCTTTCTCTTCAAAGAGTTCGAGCACTTCCCTCGTGTCAAGGTTTCCAGGCACAAAAAATATTTTCCTGCAGATTTTCTCCAATTCCTGCAGGCCTTTCTCTGCGTCATCCCTTGAGCCATAACTTGTAATATCGCCAGCAACTGCAATTAATTCAATTGAGTCTTTTTCCCCCTTTATTTTCTCCCTAAGCATTTCTATTGCGCTGAAATTGGAGTGGATATCGCTTAAAGCCAGCAGTTTCATACAAAACACTTTAAATTTTTAATCTAATAATAATTCATTATAAAGTGAAAAAGATGTTTAAATTAATAGGAATTCTTGTTTTTTTGGTGCTGGTTTCCTCAGGGGCTTTAGCCACAATTTCAATGCTCAAGCCTTACGATAAAACATTAGAGGACGGCAGTACCTTAAATTTAGGTGAGACAGCAAAGGTCTCTCAAGGCGAAACCTTGGAATTAATATTTTCTGTTGACTCAAAAGAAGGATTCAATTGGACTCAGGCCCGTGTGGAGGAAAGCACTCTCCCTGCAAAATGGGGCCAAGAAAAATCAATTATTTACGGAGAGCAGATTGGATTGAAAATAAAAATCTCAAAAGAAGCATTGGATGGAACGCAAAGGCTGAAAATAATTCTTGCCTCAGACAAGAAAACAGAATCCTTTAATTTAATTCTATTCATAAAAAAAGGCCTCTTGAGCGCAAACATCCAGGGCCTTGACCAGAAAGTAAAGGTAGGAGAAACAATTACCTACAATGTCACAATAGGCAATGACTCACTTGCAGACCACACAGTAATAATTTCTTCAGACCTTCCAAGCTACTGGATGAAAGAAAAAGAAGTCAAAATAAAAGGCAAGGAATTCGTAAAGACAAATTTTACTGTTATGCCCAAAACCTACGGCGAAAGAAAATTCAATTTCATCCTGAAATCAAAACTGAATGGCTCCTCAATCAATTCCTTTGAAGGAATCCTTAGGGTTGAACCAACCATTGAAAGCAAGTTCTCCAATGCCTTGTACGGTTTTCCTTTTTTCAGCCCAACCCTCACTCCCTATTACCTCATAAATTCCTTTTTGACTCTAATCACAAAATCAGTCTGATTCTTTCATGAACTGGAAAAATTATTCTATTAAGATATTGCGGGAAATAGAGAAAAGAAAAATTCATTCAAAAAAGGAATTGAATGAATTAAAGCTTAAAACTTGCAGGGAACTCCGGCTAAAAGAAATGCCCTCAAATGCCACAATTCTCTCCCATGCAAAAAAAACCAAAAAAGAATTAATTCAATTGCTTAAAACAAAACCTATTCGCTCCATAAGCGGCATTGCCTCTGTGGCAATAATGCCTGAACCAAAGAAATGCCCGGGTGAATGCTCTTACTGCCCCAACAGCCTTGTTGAATCAATTGTCCCTAAAAGCTATACAGGCCTTGAGCCAGCAACAATGCGCGCAATAGCAAATTCCTTTGACCCAAAAAAACAGATAAAAAACAGGATAGAGCAATTGAATGCAACAGGCCATTCAACACAAAAAATCGAATTAATAATAATGGGAGGCACATTCCTTGCCTCTCCCCTGAATTACCAAAAGAAGTTCATGCAGGCTGGCTATGAAGCAGTAATTGGAAGAAAAACTTCTCCAATGCAGAAAGCAAGAAAACTGCTTGAAAAAACAAAAAACAGGATTGTAGGAATAACATTCGAAACAAGGCCTGACTTCTGCAATAAAAAAGAAATAAACCGAATGCTCTCCTTTGGCGGAACAAGAGTTGAATTAGGAGTCCAAAACCCCGACAACGAAATATACAAGAAAATAAACAGGGGTCACACAGTAAAAGAAGTAATTAATTCAACGCAATTGCTCAAGGACTCTGCCTTCAAGGTATGCTATCACTTAATGCCAGGCCTTCCTTTATCTAACCCAAAAAAAGACCTGAAAATGTTCAAGAAAATTTTTTCAGAGAACGAATTCAAGCCCGACATGCTTAAGATTTACCCGTGCCTTGTAATCAAAGGCACAAAATTGTACGGGCAATGGAGGAAAGGATTGTATGAACCTTATTCAACAGAAAAGGCAGCAGAACTCATAGCAAAAGCCAAATCTTTTTTCCCAAAATGGGTTAGGGTAATGCGAGTGCAGAGAGACATTCCTTCAACAGTTGTCGCAGCAGGGGTAAAGCACACGAACTTAAGGCAGTTAATAGAAAAAAAAATGAGAGAAAAAGGAATCAAATGCAACTGCATCAGATGCAGGGAAATAGGCCATGCACTGCTCAGAGAACCAGAACTCCAAGAAAAATTGATTGAACCCAAAATTCTGGTTGAAGAATACAATGCAAGCAAAGGAAAAGAATTTTTTATTTCCTTAGAAGACACAAAAAACAATCTCCTTTACGGCTTCTGCCGTCTCAGAGAACCTTTCAATCCCTTCAGAAAAGAAATTAATGAAAGAACTGCTTTAGTTCGCGAACTGCACATTTATTCCGAAAGCCTTCCATTAAAAGAGAAGCCTGAGAAAAAGGAATTCCAGCACAGAGGCTTCGGAAAAAAGCTCTTGGAGAAAGCAGGGGAAATTGCAGCAGAAGAATTGGACTGCAACAAGCTTCTTGTAATTTCAGGTTTAGGGGTGAAAGAATACTACAAGAAATTAGGTTTTAAAGATGACGGCCCTTATGTTTCAAGGAGCATTTCATAGGTGAAAAAAATGGACGATTTCATTATTGCATTAATTCTAATTTCTTTTGCCTTGATTGCGGTTCTTGCTTATTTCTTTTACCGCAAGGCACTGCAATTAGAAAGGGAATTGAATCAGCTTGCTTTTGATAAATCCAGCCAGTCAGTAAAGTATGGCAGGATTTCAGAGCAATGGATTCCTTTGTCTGAAAAATTTCCCTTCGAAAAAGAAAAATTCAAGTTTTTAGGCCAGCCAATTGACGGCATAGTCTTCGGCGATGACTCCATCATTTTCTGCGAGTTCAAGTCCACAGATACAGCCCAATTAAATGAATCCCAAAAGAAAGTGAAAGAGCTGGTGAAACAGAAAAAGATTGAATGGTTCGAAATGAAAACGAGTTAATCAAAAACTTTTTGTTTATACAGGATCAATTAAAGTGAAAATGAATTTTCCTGTTTTCGGGTTATATCCTTGAAGTATTATGTTGGCATCTTTTACAACTACGGAAAATTCATTTGCCATTAAATTTTTACTTAAAAATAAGGCATCTCGAAAAAATTCACTACTTGCTATAGTTAATTTGTTTGAAAATTCTTTTAGGGTAAATCCAGACTTTTCAAAGATTCTTTTAGTATAAACAGCACTTAATCTTTCTTCTTTATTCTTTGATTTAAGAAGCTGTTCAAATTTCAAAGGATTAAGTGTAAGATTAATAGCTGCAAATACGTCAGGCCTCAAGTAATACTTTGCAATAGAAGTATAGTTATCTTTCGATTTTAGTATTTTATAATACTTGTAATTTTTCAGTTCATAATTTTTAGTTCGAATTATCTTTTGTTTTAATGCAAGATTAAAAATATTGTAAAATTTTTTTAGTCGATAGCTTTCCCTTAAACGCCCCGAAAATTCTTTTTTTACTAATACTATTTTAGAAAGAGAGAAAAGAACTTTTTTCACTTGATCTTTTCCATAAAGAATTTTTTGAGGTCTTTTATCTAATTCTCTCACAAATCTTTTCATTTTTATCTTCGTGATTTTTGCCGCCATTAACTCACCTTGAACCTCAGAAAAGCAATCATTCCCCCAAAGCCTTCTAAGATTTTTCCGGCTTCATGCCGGGAGCTGACCAAATGGATTAAGCCTTTTGACTGCTCTAATTTTTCAATTAATTTTTCTGTTTTATCTCTTTCTCCAAGCAATATTGTGTCAGAAATTAAAAGTTCCTTCACTGCGCCTAATTCTACTGCCTTTTCTATTTCTTTTATTCCGTATGCAATGAGCTCTGAGCCCTTCTTTATTTCAATTAAAGAATTCTCAACCAGCCTTGTTTCTTCTGCCACAAGGGAATCAACAATAATCCTTTCAATTATTCCTGCTTTGGCCAATTCATTCAGTCCTGTTATTCCAACTGAATTTGTTGATTCAACAAAATATTTTCCTTTAAAGTTTTTTTCCTTCAGGTATTTTTCGAAGTCCTCTTTAATGAAGCCTGGGCCTGCAATTATTATTTTGTCGAACTTGCTTTCATTTATTTTCTGCATTAATTCAGCAAAGTATTTGTTCTCTTTTTCTTTCTCTTGCTTGAACTGCTTTCCGTGCCTTTCGGCCCTGATAGAAAACTTTAAGTCGAAGCCAAAGTCTTTCACTAAAGCAAAATCTGCTTCTTCGTCATCCATTAATACAACCAATAATTTTGGCTTGTTTGTAGAGTTCACGGCTTTCTTGATTCTCTCGATTTGGTACTGCTTCAATTTCTTTTTTTTGGCTTGGATTCTTGTTCCTAATCCAACCTCAATTGCGTGATGCGCTCCCAACTCCAAGAATTCCTCTGGCTTCATTGAAGTCATTGGCCCGGAAATCCTTAATTGAACCGCATCCTTGTGGAATTCAATTTTTTCGACTTCAACTTCAACAATTACAGGAATCTTTTCTGCCCTGCTGCCCTCGATGCCCTTAATTTTTCTCGTGCTCCTGCCTTTAACCAAATCCCCTTTCTCCAATATTCTCTCCAAGTGCCATAAGTCATCCAGGCTTTCAGGCACTAATTCAATAAAAGAGTTTCTTTCATCTATTTTTAAGGCCTTCATAATAAAAGAATTGCAATAAAGCAATTTAAAGGTTCGCAGGAAAGATGTTCTTATGGGCTCAAAGAAAAGGATTGCAGTAATAAACTACAATAAATGCCAGCCTGAAGGCTGCGGCAATTTCCTTTGCGTCAGGGTATGTCCAGTGAACAGGACTGCAAAAGACTGCATTGTAATAGAAGAATTAAAGCAGAAGCCAGTAATTTCAGAGGAATTATGCATTGGCTGCCAGATCTGTTCAGTTAAATGCCCTTTCAGTGCAATCACAATCATAAACCTTGCAGCAGAATTGAGCAATCCAATCCACCAGTACGGAAAAAATGCCTTCCGGCTTTACGGCCTTCCATATCCAAAAGAATCCTCTGTCACAGGGCTGATAGGAAAGAACGGCACAGGAAAAACTACTGTATTAAAGATCCTCTCCCAGCAGATAATTCCAAATTTAGGTGACATAAAATCAAAGCCTTCAATAGAGAAATTGATTGAATTCTACAAGGGAAAAGAATTAAGCAATTTCTTCAAGAAAGCAAAAGAAGGCAAGGCAAAGCTTTCCTATAAACCCCAAAACATAGAGGAAATACCAAAAAAATTAAAGGGAAAAGTAATTGAGTTACTGAAAAAAGCTGACGAAAGGAATTCATTAAAAGAAATTTCAGAAAAACTTGAATTGAAGCCATTGCTTGAACACGAAATAGGAGAGCTTTCAACTGGAGAGCTCCAGAGAGTGGCAATTGCTGCTGCCTCTCTTAGGGAAGCAGAATACTATTTCTTTGATGAGCCCTCATCCTTTCTAGATGTAAGGCAGAGGCTTAATGCAGCAAAGGCAATCAATTCAATTGCAGAAAAAGCAAAAAGCGTAATAGTAATAGAGCACGACCTCGCATTGCTTGATTACCTGAGCGATTACATTTACATATTGTACGGAAGGCCTGCAGCATACGGGATTGTGAGCAGCGCAAAAAGCACTTTGAACGGCATAAACGAATTCCTGCAGGGATTCCTAAAGAACGAAAACATAAGGTTCAGGGACAGCGAATTAAAATTTGAAGTTAAGGCAGCGCAATCAAGCCCAAAAAAAATTCCGTTCCTCTTATACCCTGCCCTGAAAAAAACTTTTTCAACTTTTAATCTCAGCGCAGAGGCAGGCGAACTAAAGGAAGGCGAAATAATTGGTATAATAGGCCCAAACGGAATAGGAAAGACAACCTTCATTAAAATGCTTGGAGGCCTTCTTGAACCGGACAACACAAAAGTGGAATGGAAAATGAAGATTTCCTATAAAGCACAGAACCTTGAACCCCAAAAAATAAAAGTAAAAGAACTCTTCACCCAGCCTTCAATTGACACAGAATTATTCAAGTCAGAAATAGAAAAGAAACTGGAATTAAAAGAATTGAGCGAACTCAAGTGCAGTGAATTGAGTGGGGGAGAACTCCAGAAAGTGGCAATTGCCTTGTGCTTGAGCAGGCAGGCAGACATATTCCTTTTGGACGAGCCTTCAGCTTTCATTGACGTTGAAGACAGGATTGCGACGGCAGAAGTTATAAGGAGCATAACAGAAAAAAAGAAAAAGTTAGCAGTAATAGTGGACCACGACCTTTTATTCATTGACGCAATCTCTGACAGGCTGATTGTATTTGAAGGCTCTCCCTCCATAAAAGGATTTGCCCGGGCGCCGCAAGAAAAACACGAAGGAATGAATTCATTCTTAAGATCAATGAACGTCAGCTTCAGGAGGGACCCCATGACTGGAAGGCCTCGCGCAAACAAATTAAATTCAGTGAAAGACAGAGAACAAAAAGAAAAAGGCGAATACTATTACACGAAATAAGAAGGAATTAATTTGGGCTCAATAATAGGAATAATCTCAAAAAAAAGGGAAGACATTCACCCTTGCTTGATTGACTCACTGTTTCAATTAAGGCACAGGGGCAATGATTTATTCAATCTCACAATTAATAACGAAACCCTTACTTCAAACAGGCTCAGAGAGCTTCGAGACAGCTTCATTAAAGGAAGCATTGGCCTCGCATCAGGAAAAAACTTTTTATTTGAAGAAGAAAAAGATGAAGAAGGCCCATTATATTTTGACGGCAGAATCCATGAACCAAAATTTAAGGAATTAATTAAAGGAAAAGGAAGCATTGAATTCAAAGCAAAAAAAATTATTTCTTCAGCGCAAGGAAATTTTGCAATTGCATTAAAGGAAAAAAATTCCTTGCATGCCTTCAGGGACTTTGTTGGAGCAAAGCCTTTATGGTTTGGAGAAAACAATTCTTTCACTGCATTATGCTCTGAGCCAGGGCCACTAAAAAAAATAGATATTTCTTTCCCCCAGCCATTGCTTCCGGGCCATTTGCTCTTAGCAACAGCAAAAGGCATAAAAACACAAAAAATTTATGATTTGGACGACTTCAGGAAGGAAACTCCAAAAAAAACCTCAATCCAAAAGCTGAAAAACGCATTCCTGAATGCAGTTGAATTGGAAACGCAAGGCCTGAAAAAAACTGCAGTACTTTTTTCTGCCGGCCTTGACTCAACGCTCACAGCAAAAATTGTAAGTGAAAGAATCCCTGACACTAAATTGATTACAGTTGGCACGCAGGAATCAGAGGACATTGCCTTTTCAGAAGAGATTGCACGAGAATTAGGCTTGCCTTTAAAGAAAAGAATAGTGAAAGAAGAAGAAATAATTGGCTATGCATTAAAGACCCTCAAAACCTTGAGTTTCTTTGACGGAATGCAGCTGCAGATTGGAATGCCGGAATTCATTGCAGGAGAAGAAATAAAAAAAATGAATTTAAGGACTGCCTTTGCAGGCCAAGGCTCAGATGAAATATTTGCAGGTTATTCAAATTATAAGTCCATCCTTCAGGAAAAAGGCTTCAAGGCAGTCGAAGAAGAAATTTGGGCTTCATTAAAAGAATTGTGGCAGAGGAACCTTTTCCGCGATGAAATAATTTTTTCCCATCACTCAATTGAATTAGGCCTTCCCTTACTGGAAAAAAATTTCTTGATGGAAGCAATGGCCCTGCCTGCAAAACAAAAAATTTTCTCTCCAAAGGACGAGCTCAGGAAAAGGGCCTTAAGAAAGATTGCTTTGCAGTTGGGCGTTCCAAAAAAGGTGTGCGAAAGAAAAAAGAAGGCCATTCAATACGGCTCAGGCCTTGCCCCTAAAATAAACAGGCTCTTCTCGGCAAATAATTAAGTGGTGCAGTTCGCCATTTCAGGTCTCAGCCTTGGAGAATAAGTATTGAAAATTACGTTCTTGTCCAACTGATAGTCATAGACAGTTACATTGCAGTCGCCTATATTGCCTGCGTCCTGGTCGGGATTGCGCCAGCTCAAGTAAACCCTGTATGAATAATTAACATCTTTATAATAATTTGCTTTAACCAAATATGAATTATCTAGCACACTGTAATCCAAGCACTGCATTGAACAAGAAATATTCCTGTCATAATAGCTTATCCTGTTATAGTCATCGTTGACTAAAACTACAGGAGGATTAGAATATGTTGTTGAAGTTAATTGGCAGTAGCATGCCCTCTGCTTTGTATCATTGTATGCAGCCAAAAGCTCATCTTCAATAAATATTCTATTTTTATAGCAAATGTAACTTACAAGCCTGTAAGGGTCGCACTGGGTGTTTGCGTCAAGCAGCAAATTAACTATCCTATCATCATAATAGTCCCTTGAATTCTGCATTTTGTAGGGCTGCTTCAACAAAAAGTCTTTTTCGATGTCTCTGTGGCTGCTTTCCCTCAAGCTTACTGAATTGAATATTACTATTGCCATTATAACTAGTACAAGGGTTCCCAGCATCATTCCGTAAAATCCTTTTTCTTTCATTTCATCTTCCACCACAAAACTTTTTTTCAATTAAAGGATTCTGTCCAACAGGAGCATTCACGTCTGCATTGAATAAAGAATAACAGTAAGCATATGTTTTTCCTACAAAAAAGGCATTGTTGTCATACAAGCCTGTATTTCTTGCGTTCCAGTCAAAGTAGGTTGAAACCATTGCCTTTCTTTGGACTTCCTGTATCAGGTTATTCAGGTTCTCTGTTTTTGCTTCCTCTGAATTGTACTGGATTGAAAAAAGAATTGTTCCTGCCATAATTATTATTACTGCAAACATTGCGTCAAGGGAAAAAATCATTCCTTTCTTTGAATTCATTTCTTCCACACCCATAATTTAATTAATGCAACATTCATGTCGCAGACAGCAAAATTCCTGTCCTGGCACGCGTAATACTCGTCTTTCCTCACAAAAGAGGTCATGCCTTCATAAATTCCCCCAGTGGGAGAATATTTGTAATCATTGAAGGAACTCCCGTGAATTACCACATTGAAGTCTGCTGCATAAACATTGGTTGCAGTTGAAGGAATTGCATCAGATGCCCCTTTGCATTCTGTTAAAAAAACATCTTTAGGCTCTGTTAGATCAAGGCCCCCTGTGACTGTTATCTTGCAGTCAAAATAGTCCTGCAATGCCAAATCGCTTTTGGTTATTGGCTTTGCAATTTTCAGTTGCCTTATCGTATCAAAATTAAAAGGCTCAGTAAGATTGTAAAAAACTATTTTTTTTTGGACTACTTTAGTGAGGCAATTCTTCAGGCTTCCAAGAACTTTGTTGTAGTCTCTCACATCAGCCAAATCACAGGTTATATTAGGGTTTGTCGCCAGGAGAAATGCTGCCCTCTCTCCTGCGTACTGCACTTCTCTCTGCAGCTTGTCCTCTTTTGCTGTGTAAGTCGTCAATTCCATTATTTGAAGCACAATTCCAATGGAGAATACAACAATAATCAAGGAGAGAATGAAGTCCAATGAAACTAATTGCCCTTTCATTATTTTTCACCTAAATTGAAATCGCTCCCGCAATAAAAATTCTTGTCATTTAGAACTATAGGTATGAAAGTTAGGTCCTGCTTTAATACAATTGAATTAAAATCCGGCTTAATGTAATAAAAATATAATAAATATCTTGGATTGCTTCCAGCGCCTTCATCCACAAAACTTACAGTGCAGTCCTGGCCTGTGAGCTTATTTACATCATAGACAAAAGGTATTCCTGTAAGAATGTTAATGTTTCCGTCCTTGAATGCAAGGCTTAATTGGCTTATCTGCCCTAAATCTGAAATTATTGCTTCGCCCTGGTTTGATATTCCAATTATCCTGCTCGCTGAAGTGAATTCTCCAGAGTAAGTTTGAAAGATTTGAATAAACACTATTGCCCCAACCAATGCAAGCAGAAAATCCAGTGTAATCTGCCCTTTTCCCTTCATCATAATTTATATTAGTTCTAGGATATTTAAAATTAGCGTTAAAAAAATTTTTTTTTATTCAAATTCTGGTTTTTTCCATTAACTTAAACAGGTTTTTGCCTTTGATTAAGCCCAATTCTCCTTTATTGAATTCAGAGAATTCTCTCACTGAATCAACCCCAACCCCTTTTCCTGCGATAAGCACTGGGACAGCATCAGGAGAATGATTCTTGAGCTCGCATGGAGTGCAGTGGTCTGCAGTCACAATAATCCTGTCCTTGCCCAAGTCAAACTTCTTTCTAGCCCAAGAAAAAAACTCCCTGTCAATCAATTCAATCATTTTAATTTTTTCTTCGGCCAATCCGTCGTGGCCTGGAATGTCAGTCTCCTTGAAATGCACGTAAAATCCATTGAAGTTCTCCCATTCCCTTGAAATAGTTTTCTTTGATGCATTTGCAGTTGCAGAAAGCTTCTCAAAAAGGTTTTCATACAATCCCTGTTTTGGCTTTAATTCAGGATACCTAAAAGAGAAAACCTTCATTCCGGCCAATTCAGTTAAGGCAATCTCCAATGGCATTCCTGCAATTGAAGCCCACTTCCTTCTTTTTTCTGGAAACTTAGGCAGCCTAATTCCAGCGTCCCTTAATAAAACATAATTTGCAGGCATTTTTCCATTTTTAATTCTCTTTTCATTCACTGAATTCTGCCATAAAATTTTTTCTGCCTGAAAAGAAAAATCGTTCACGAGCATTGCACTGTATTTTGCCGCACTGCTTTTATTCAAGGGCCTGCATTTAATTAATTCATTTGATTCCTTCAATGAGGCAACCCCTAATCCTTTCACCCTCTCATACGCTGGATCAGTATTAGAAATTTCATTGCTTAATCTCTTTTTGCCTTTCCTTATAATCAATGCCCCCCTGTGCTCTATTGAATTCCTGAACTCAAATCTTTCGCTTAATTTAATTTTACTGTTCAATTCAGAGGAAAGAATTTTTGCCTCTTTGGTGCTTAAAGCCCTTCCTGCCCTCCTGTCAATTATCTTTTTACCCTCAACAGAAGCAAAATTTGCCCTAAAGCATAAGTCTCCTTCCCTTGCCTTCATTCCGCAGCCATAGGCTTCTAAAGGCCCTCTTCCGCAATGATACTTGAAAGGGTCAAATCCAAGCAAGGCCATTATTGCAACGTCTGATTCAGGCGCAATATCTTCTTTCACTGTAATGATTCTTCCATTCGCTCCCTCTCCAGCAAAAAAATCCAGGTTTGGCGCATCAGCATACTCCAAAGGGCTCTTGTTTCCCAAACTTTTTATTTTTCTGTCCCCTAAGCCGTCAATTACAACAAAAATTTTCTTCATTTAAATTTTCTCCTAAAATTTAAATATGTTTCAAGCCTTGCTTGAAAATTTTCAAAGCTTTGCTTTGAAACTTTCAGATTTTTTTTAAAATTTGAAATCATTTTTAATTCACTCCAATACTTCGAAAGGAAGCTCAAATCCTTTAACATTGTATGCCTTCAAAGAATTTAAATTAAACGGCAGGCAGACAATAAAATGAACTTTCCCGAGACTGCCAAAAACATTCAGGTCTCCCTGGGAAGGCCTGTTATTATGAGAGGGATGAGAGTGAACTGAGCCAATAACCATCCTGTCAAAAGGCATTAAATCCAACCGCACAGAAGAAAAATTGCTTCCAAAAACAGCAGGCAAGACAACAAGCTCTGAAATTATTCCTTCCTTGTCAACTCCAAGCAATGAAATGAACTCGTCAGGAAAGGTATTCTGCGAAGCCATAACAATTGACTCAATTACCGCCTGCCTTATTTTAATCATAAATTACCTCATCAACGAAGCCAGCCATCTTCTCAGCTTGATTTATTTTTTCCTTTCAGGAATTCCTTTATCTGCCTGAAGAATTCCTTTAGCGTGAATTCTGCGAGCTTTTTTGGCAAGTCTTTTTCAACAGAATCAATCAAAGTCTGGAAATACGGCTCTTTTTTTGCTGAAATGTTAAGCAATGGGAAGCCCTCCTCCAAAAGCGTTTTATTCAGCATTAGCCTGCATATTCTCTTGTTGCCGTCAAGGAAAGGATGAATTCTGTATAATTTATAATGCGCTAAGGCTGCCTTTTCTATGGGGTTTAGTTTTGTTGAGTTATACCATTCAACAAACTCGTCAAGCAATTTGCTTATTTTGCTGTAATTTGGCGGCCTGTAATCAATTTCTCTTCCAAGAGGGTTCTTGTTGTCTTGCATTTGCAAATAAACCTGCTTGTGCCTGATTTCACCCGGAGTTTTCCCTTCAAAACTTGCCATTATGGTCTTATGCAGTTCCAGCAAGTATTGCTTGCCCAAAGCATGTTTTTCTTTTATTGATTCCACGGCTTTAAGCATGTTCTTGCTTATCTGCTCGCGCATGCTCAATTGTTTTTCTTTTTCAAAAGCATTCTGAACATCGCTTAGGCTGACATCAACATCTTCAGTTGTAAGGGTGGTCAGCGTGAAAAGAATTGTGCTGTCAACCTCATACTTTCGCTTTTGAACGCTCGAAAGCGAAGCAAATTTTTTATTAAAAGCATCGCGGAAAAGCAGTGCTTTAATCAAATCATCTTTTGATATAAATTCGTTGGAATACTGCTTTCCTGAAAGTTTCAAGATTATTTCTGTTCTGAAAGATTGCTCAATTTTTGATAGTTCAATTTTCGATGGCTTTTTTGAGCCAAAATATTTGCTGAATGTTTTTGCCTTATTTGAAACAAAATAGCTTAAGTCAAGGTAATAATATTTCCTGCCTTTTACATTTTTTGTGCGAAGCGCCATACCAATAGTTAGGCTGATAAAAATATTTAAAACCATCAGCCTAACTTACTGGTCTTTGGTTAGGCTGATAACCCCCCAAAGAATTATCAGCATAACCGCTGTTGCCAAAACTTTCAAAACGCAACCCCGTTAATTTTCTAGAAACCTAAATAAAACAATAACGTTGGAATCAAGAGGAAAGCCATTGAATTGGACCTTTTTGCATTCATTGAAATTGAAAGCAATCCAATCCCTGAGGCAGTGCACAAAACCATCAAGCCCAGAAGGCCGCTGAAAAAAAAAGTAATCAAAAAAAGAAAAGAAATAACAGCAACATTCAATTTAAAGTAATCTATTTTATGCAGTTTTCCCAAAGCCTTTCTTGCAATCAGGTCAGCAGCAATAAATCCAGCCCCAGCAGAAAAAAGGACTGCAGCAGAAATGAAAAAAAGATGGCTTTCCCTGAGCACAATCAACTGCTTTACTGCAGCTGCTGCGCCATTCCTTGCCTTACCAATGGAATACAAAACAAAAAATCCAAGAACAACGCTCGAAGTGCTTATTGCGCCAAGCAAAACCAAATAAAAAGAGCTTTTTATCCTGCCATAAAATTTCCTTATGACAAAAGCAGCCTCGCTCGAGCTCACAGCAGGCAGCAAAGAAACAAAACAGCCCCCCAAAAAGCCAAGAGAAGAAGCCTTAAAGCATTTCCCCAAACTGAATTTGTTTTGCTTTAATTCCTGCACTGCAATGCAGGGCTTCTGCTTCAAGGAATAAAAAAGGGTTGGGAGACCAAAAAAGCCTGTAACCAACGGAAACAAGGAATTCTCAACAGAAACAAAATTTTTTAGTACAACCACCCCAAGAGCCCCTGAAAGAACCACAACAATTAAAGACCAAAACCTCTCGCGGTTATTCCTGCCGCCTAAAACCATTAAAACCAAAACAAAAGAAAGCACGAAAGCAACAGAAGAATAAATCAATTCATTAAAACTGTAAACGAAAAGCAGAACAAGAGGAATTAAAGCCAGAGAAACCATTGCACCTAAAAGGCCTCCAAGCAATGAAAGCCTAACTGCCCTATAGCCTTTTCCCTTTAAAAGCATCCTGTGCCCGGGAAGAACCGAAAGAAAATTATCCTGTTCTGGCGCACCCAAAACAATAGAAGGAATAAAATCCACGAAAGAATGCATGACAGCCATTGAAACAATAAACAAAACAAAATTGAAATTATTCAAGTTGCCTCCAGAAGCAAAAGCCAGCACAAGCAATGAAATAGTGTTCACGTGAATGCCCGGGGTAAGACCTGAAAGGATTCCAGCAATGCAGCCAAAAAAAACAAATAATAATTCAATCATAATTCACCCACCAGAAAAATTTTCCACAATCAATTCCTTTTCTCCTTTATAATCTCTCAAGATTCCTTTAACATAAACCAATTTTTTCTTCTCAAGGAACTCCAAATCAGAGGCATTAAAATTGAATTTCACTGCATTCACTTTTGTTGCCCCGTCCTCAAGCAAAACAAAAAGCGTCCTGTTCTTCACAGAAAAATTTCCGATAAAAGCCCTCAATTCAACCTTTACCCCATCGCGCGAAAATGGAACCTCACTCAATTCAATTCTCTTGAATTCTTTTTCTTGGCTCAAAGACAGAAAAATCAAAGAACATAATCCAACAAGAGAAACAGCCAGCGCAATCCTTGAAACAAGGCAATCATCCAACTCCATGACTTCATTTCAATAAGAAAACAAAAAAAGTCTTTCTCAACGGCATTCAACGAAGTCAATCAATAAGTCAATCGATTATTGAGTCAATTTTCGTGCCAAAAAAAGCATTCTTTATCTTTAACTTGACTTTTTCTCCTTGCCTGAACTTCTTTTTCGTGTCAATGACATGCCTTCCGCCCTTAGAGAAATTCCTTACATCAAAAAGAGTTTCAACAACAGTAATCCTTCCATCGCTTGAAAGGACTTTGCCAAAAACAAAACCCCTCCCTAAGAAAACCCTGAAAAAGACAATAAAAGCAAAGAGGCCAAGCAAAAGAAAAAAAGCGACATTAATCCTTTCCTCTGCAGTCCTTAAAAAAAAACTTGAAATCCAGTAAAACTGAATTACGGCAAAAATAACGCAAAAGAACAATGCAAGCAGATTCCATTCGCCCAAGAAATCTTTTCTTGACCAAAGCAATACAAAAAAGAAGTAAACTGAAAGAACCAATTCTGCTACTGCAACCCACTCAATTCCTACAAGGTACTGAAAGAAGAGAGCCAAAAGCATTAGAATTACAGCAACCTGCAATTGCAAGACAACAAAATTTGTTTTGCCAAAATTTTTTTCGCTGTCTTCCTTTTTAGGCATAAAAATTCACTGTTTTAAGACGGGTAAACCTTATTATTATTAACGAAAATTATTGGATTAGTAATTTTAGTCCTTGTTTTTATTTTGTCCCCTGCATTGCCCAAATCAAGGTAAACCAAAGTGTTCGGCGCAGTAATTATATTGAAGTTTCCGTCGTTTGCAGTGGCCTGAACAAAATCAATCTTTCTTATAACATAATAAGAATTCAGGTCGTTCAGTTTCTGGACAGAATCAGCCTTGAGCATTGCAATGGCAAAAGTTGAATCATTCAAGTCCAAGTAATTCCCCAAAATGTAAATTGAAATTGAAATTACTGCAACCGTAACCAACAACATTTCCATGCTAGACTGGCCCCTATCATGAAACATAGACATAGCCATCGCCCTTCTTCTCTATTGTAACCCTTCTCGGGTTAGTTCCACTGTTCCAGTCAATGCTGCCCCAAATGCATTTGAGCTTTACATTTTTGGCTAAATAAAAATTTCTGTCGCAATTCAAAGGGCTTCCGTCAAAACCGCATGCAGTAGTATTCAAGTCAACGTCAGCCCTGAAACCTACAAGGGATCCAACGGGATTGCCGGCATCACAATAAATGACAGTGCGCTCTGGAATGAACACATTAACTGTAGTCCTAGCCTCTCCAGTCAATGAACCCACATAATCAATTGCGTTCGCAATCTTCTGGGCTGAAAGCCTTATTGCCCCAAGCCTTGTGGTGTCCTGCAAAGACTTTGTTCCAGTATCCAGGCTCGGCGAAATAATAGTATTAATATAAAACAAAATAAGCACAATCAACAGCATGAACTCAACTGACGCCTGCCCCCCCGTTTTCTTCAATTTCATGCAAACCCAAACTATTATCAGCAAAGAGATTAATAAAATTAACTGATTTTTTTAGGAAAGAAATAAAATAGATTGCCTACAAATCTTTTTTGGGTAAAAAAATGATTGAAGGCGTTCAAGTAAAGCAATTGAAGACCATTGCAGATGAAAGAGGCTACCTAATGGAATTGCTTCGCTCTAATGATTCATTATTTGAGGAATTCGGTCAGGCTTATGTAACAGTTGCTTACCCTGGCATAGTGAAGGCGTGGCATTACCACAAAAAACAAGACGATTTTTTTGTTTGCATCAAGGGAATGGCAAAGATTGTTTTATACGACAACAGAAAGGAATCAAAAACCTACAAGGAAATCAATGAATTTTTTGCCGGAGAAAAAAACAATGTTCTGATTAAAATACCTAAAAATGTTGTCCACGGCTTTAAGGCAATAGGAAACAAAGAAGCAATGATTATTAATCTCCCAAACAAGCTTTATAACTACAAAAAGCCAGATGAATTCAGGCTGCCTTTTAATTCCAAAAAGATCCCTTATAATTGGGAAACAAAGTTTGGGTAGTGTGAGAACCATTAGCGAAATAGGAAAAACTTTATTGATAGGAAAAGGCTTCCTTGGAACAAAATTACTCAAAATTTTTTCGAATAAAGGCGCCTCAATAGCTTCTGCTGGAATAGAATGGGGCTGCAATGCAGTCTGCGATATAACAAAAAGAAATCCCACCATTAATCTAATAAAAAAATTAAAGCCAGAAAACATAATACTTACGGCCTCAATCTCCAATGTTGATTTCTGTGAAACCCACCAAAAAGAAGCTTTTAAAGTCAATGCAAAAGGAACAAAAAATGTCGCTGATGCCTGCGTTAAAACAAAAAGCAGATTGGTTTTCCTCTCCACAGATTATGTTTTCAATGGAAATAAAGGCAATTACGATGAAGCTGCTCCATTGAGTCCAATAAATTATTACGGTAAAACAAAGGCTGAAGCAGAAAAAATTGTTAAGTCTTTGCAAGACTACCTAATAGTTAGGCCTTCAACGCTTTACGGCTTTAATTCAATTGAAGACAAAAACACTTTTGCCAGGTTTGTGGTGCAGAAGTTGTCAGAAGGTTCTGAGGTTTACATTACAAACCAAATTACTTCCCCCACCTTGATTGATGACCTTTCAATTGCAATCTATTCTCTGCTGAAAAAGAATTGTAATGGAGTCTACCACTGTGTCGGGGCAGAAGCAATGTCAAGGATTGATTTTGCTCAAAGAATCTCAAAAGTTTTTGGTTTAGAAAGCTCCAAAATCATATTTTCAGAAAAAATTCCCGGCGAAACAGCAAGAAGGCCCCAAAACTCTTCTCTTAGCATCTCCAAAATTAAAAGACAAAAAATTCACATGACAGGAATCAACGAAGGATTAAAAAAACTAAAAAAAGAAGTTTCAGTGGCATGGAACACGTAATGCTTTGATTGATGGCTAAAATTAATTAACTAGTTCATAGTTATTTATATTGGAATGAAAAAAATAGCTGTTTTTATTGTAGCATATAATGCCAAAGATACCTTATGTAAGGTCATTGACAGGATTCCCAAAGAGGTTTATAATAAAATTGAAGAAATCTTTGTAATTGATGACTGCAGTCCTGATAAAACCTTTTTGGTTGGCAATAACCACAAAAAAGAAAGAAATCTATCAAAGCTAAAAATATACAAAAACAAGAAGAATTTAGGTTACGGGGGCAACCAAAAAAAAGGATATACTTATGCAATAAAAAAAGGCTTTGATATAGTGGCATTACTGCACGGTGACGGCCAATATGCGCCGGAAATGCTTCCGCAATTGCTTGAGCCAATTGAAAAAGGGGAAGCCCATATGGTGTTCGGTTCAAGAATGAAGGGAGACCCATTGAAGGGAGGAATGCCCTTATACAAATTCATTGGCAATAAAATTCTTTCATTCATAGAAAATGCCCTTTTGGGCTTAAACCTCTCAGAATACCATTCAGGATACAGGGTTTATGATTGCCATGCCCTAAAAAAGCTTCCATTACATTTATGCTCTAATGATTTTCATTTTGACACGGATATAATAATTCAATTCAAAGAAGCAGGCTTTACAATAAAAGAAAAACCTGTTCCGACTTACTATGGCGATGAAATATCCCGCGTAAATTCATTGAAATACGGTTTTAATGTGCTGAAATCAGTTGCTGAATACAAAATCCATAAACTTGGAATAAAAAAATATTCTAAATATGAAATGAAATTATAAAAAATTATTTTACTACCTTAAATCTAATTTCCACACAAACTTTGCTATTTCTTCGTTTGGCTGGGAATAAGGTGACGTTGAAGTCCATTTTTTTATGTAAGAAAGGTACTCTATATCCTCTGACTTAAAGAAAGGATTAAAATGTGAAGAAAAGCTAAGCATTTTATTTCTGTACATGTATAGTAACTTTAATTTAAAGTAACTTCTAAAATTCGCTTTATAAAAATTAAATAATTCAATAATATTTTCTTTTTGTCCCTTTATTATAAAATCAACTTTTTTCGGGCATTTTTCAACGCTAATCCTTTCAAACGCTTTAAAGCATAAAATTTCATTTGAATCTTCAGATATTACTTTAATAAAATAAGGATTTTCAATTCCATAATCTTGGTAATTAGCATTAAAAAATTCTGCAAAACTTATAAGATATAATTCAAGGTTTTTTGATTTTTTGAATTTTATTTTTTCCCCTATTTTAAGCAAAACCCAGTTATTATTTTCAAAGTTTTTTTCTGCATATTTAAATAACTCATAGTTTTTTCTATATTCTTCTTTACCCAACAAAATGTAATCAATTCTATTCTCATCAACAAGGTTGCCATGATATCCAACAAAAGTAAGCCAAGTGTCTCTTGGTGAAGCCTCTCTGTTCAAGCTCATATCAATTGCCCCCATACCAAGATCTGTAGCTATTATTTTGTCTATTTTACCATCTTTCTTTAGATGTTCTATTATTTCTAAATCATATTTATCAAATATTGGCTGTTGCTTGTGCCAACCAAAAGAATTTGAAACTGAAAAAGCAAATATTATAATACTCGCTGCAATAATTATTTCTTTTCTTTTAAGAATTAAAATTACTTTTGAGGAAAAGAAAGCTAAAGGAAAAATAAAGAATATAAGTGTTCTTGAACCTGCAATAAACCATAATTGAAGTCCTGAATCAGTAAGCCAGTATGCTTGCGAAAGTGCTACAGGAATTATAAACCATAAAAATATTAATAGATAATTTTGTTCTAAGATTTTTTTTCTATAAATATACATCCCTATTAATGCCAATATTATTATTCCAAAAGGGTTTGTAATTGAAAGAAGTTTTAAAGGAGAAATCATTTCATCATAAAACATAATTTTTGGCATCGGCTCTCGATCTCTCACACCAGTAATATAATAATACTGCAAAAAAATTAAGGGCAACAAAAAAATCAGCATCACTGCAATTATTTTAATTAAAGTAAAAAGTTTTGTTTTATTATGTTTAAATAATTCTATTACAGCAATAATTGACATTAATATTATTGCCAGCGGGAATGACAAGTGAATTATTGAATATAAACCTAATATTATACCTCCTTTAATCCAGTCTTCTTTAAGGAAAAAATATATTGTCATTACGATTAAAGCTAACGCAAAAGTTTGTGGTACAGTAGAAGGAATTGAAAAAGTGTAAATTAAATCAATTCCTGACACAAGCAGTGCAGTCATCAAAGATTGTGTTTTGTTTTTGCTTATAAAAAAAGCTAGTTTGTAGGAGAAAATTATTAGTAATGCCCCAAAAACTGTTGTGCTCAATGCAATTGCTGTTCCAACAGGCATAAAAAAACTTAGTGCTGCATTAATCAAATGAAATCCTTTTGGATAAAACCCCGTATTAAAGTAACCAATATATTTGAAGTCTTTTTTTATTAATTCAATAAACTTAATATGGGTTGGTGTGTCAATGCTATAATAGTATTTTGGTATGGGGTGCAAAAATATAACTGAGAATACAACTAAAAAATTTGTTATAATTAATACCTTAAGAAAAAAGGGTAAGTCTAATTTTGTTCTTTTGAAAATTAACTTTTTCATTTTAAAAATATAATAGTTAATTTAATTTTTATTTGTTTGCAAAAACTTCGGGACATTCATTTGTCCTGTATATATTTATTGTATCCATCCATTTTGAATCTATTTTAATGAAAGGCTTGCACCTTTTTTTAAATTCTTTTATTAAAGGATCCTCCTTTGCATGATCTCCAATAATGATATGGGTTATTATATTTTTATCTAAATTTTTGAAGCAATCAATATTGCAATCAAAAAAAGGACTTGTTTTGTTAAGTGATTTCAAATAAATTGATTTGTTTAGTGTATAAAATGATGTAATAGGGGGGTCTGTTGAAACTGTTATTTTTGCTTTTTCATCTAAAAGTATTTTACCTAAATTATCATAATTTGATTTTATTGAAGATAAATCATGTATAACTGGAATTGTAATAAAAGCATAATAAAAAATTATCAAAAAAATTAGCGCTTTTTTGATTTTTGGTGATAAAGAAACATTGCAAGTAAAATCATATATGAATTTAATCCCAAAAATTGCTATTAAAGATAGGGCAGGAACAATTACCAAAAAATTACGCAATTCTGGGTAATTATAGAAAAGAAATAATAATAACGGTAAAAAAAACCAAATAGTTACAAGACTGTCAATAAAATTTTTCTTTATTCTCCAATAAAAAATACCGCAGATAATCAAAAAAAGTATAAATGGATAAGTAATAATAATAGACAAAAAATACATCGAACTAATGTAAAAGATTTCCATTAAATTAGTTAAATGATAAACATCTGCACTTTGATTTATTATAAATACATTTTGAGTATAATTAGGCAATAATAACTTAATCAAAAAGCTACCCGGATCTAAAATAGCAAATCTTGCCAAAAATATTGAAAAAAGATCCAAGTTGTTTAAAAAATATATCAACCAAACAAAAAAAATAACAAGAAAGAATCCTAAAAATAAAAAAAGATATTGCTTTAGATTTTTGGTTTTTTTTCTAAATAAAATGTAAATTTCATTTGCCAAAATTATAAATAATGCTATTAATCCAAATTCTTTTGTCATAAAGGCCAAACCTGCTGAAATTCCTACAAGCAAAAATAGGGGATTTTCCCTTTTTTTTAAAAATTTCTTATACAAAAAAAAAGACAATATAACAAAAAATAAGGTCATTATTTCAGACAGAGACGTTAAACTGTAAAAAAAATAAGTGGGGTTAAAAAGCAAGATTAATGAACCAAAAAAAGCAATTGTTCTATTTTTTATATATTCTAAAGCAAAAAAGTAAAAAAGCATAATTATTAGAATAGAAAAAAAGGCAGTAACAACTTGGCCCGCTAAATAAGTTCTTCCAAAAAAAAGCATTGAAAAACTTATTGCCCAAACATTCAAAGACTTTAAGCTTGTGGGAATATTATAAGCGGGGTCATCTTTTATTATTAAAGAGTCCATTTCTGTTATTGGAAGCTTGTGACCGAGCCACCAATAAGCTTCATTTAATTCTCTTGCCTCATCCCAGTACTTTAATTCTTGTTGTGGCAAAAAATAGAACAAAGGAATAGATGCAATTAATACTAATAGTGCAACATAATGCGCATTGTTCAATTTAATTTTTTTTATTGCTAAAAAATTAAAATTAGATTCCATAATAAATCTCCAACAAACCCTAAAATAATAGATGCAATCAATACTGCCGGCACCATTGGGGCGGTGAGCTTTACTGTAATATCTTCGCTCAACTTTTTTTCTTTCACTAACTTCTTTAATTCTTGGATTTCTTCTTTTGTTAGGCCTCCAGCTCTTTTTGCGCTTATAATCTCTCTTCCGTGGAGCTTTAATTGGCTTAAAAGGGCTGGAAGATTTCTTGCTTTGACATATTCAATGATTTTTTTCATGTTTAAAGGCTCTTGCTCAAGAATTTTTCCTTCAACCAAATAAATTGATTTATCTGGAACCAGCCCCTCCTCAAGCTCTGAAACCTTAACCTTCTTTTTTAATACCTCGCTCCTGCTTATTGCAAACAATTTGAATAAGGCATAACCAATTATAAATAATGCAAACAAATAAATGAAATCAGTGATTGATGAAATAAAATTGCTCCCTAAAGCGTAAAAGAAAACAATAACTGACAAAATTAAACGAATTTTTTTGTTTATAAATCCAGTTAAAATAAGCAAAACAAAAATTAAAACTGCCTGCAAAAGCAAGTCAATTAAATAAATTGAAATAATTGCATCAAGTCCAACAATTAATGCAGCTCCTTGAAGCGACTGAAATATTCTCGCCCTAAAATCTTTCTTCAATTTTTCTTTCAGCACCTTGTTTTTTCTTATTCCATTTAATGCAAGAAAGGCCCCATAAGGAACCATTGAAAAAATGCTGAAAATGAAAAGGGTTAAAGGAAAAATTGGCAGGCTTATTGAAGAAAATAAAGTGAATTTTATGCCTAAAATTTCACTGAAAGCAGGGAAATTTAAGGGCATTAATGCTGCAATTCCAGTGAAAAGCTTTACATCGCCTCCAGCCCAGACACCCAACTTCCATAAACCGTAAGAGCAAGCAAAAGTGATAATTGTAATAATTAAAGAAACAATAAAAACCATTGCATTAGAAAAATAGAAAGCCTGAAATGCATGCAATCCCAACCCCAAAACAATCATGCCATAAGAAAGCTTGTTGCTTACAATTCTTTCTTTAAGGTCAGTGTAGGAAGCAATGAGTAAAGCAATTAATGCAATAAAAAAATAAGAAAAAGAAAACAAAAAAGGAGGGAAAAAAATATTTAATCCCCCTTTATTCTATTAATGAACTTATAGTTCTTTCCCTGTAATCCAAAATCTTTGCTCTGGCAGTCTGAGACTGCACTCTCAAATTGTCCAACAAAATTGCTGCAGCAAGCACTAGCACAATTCCAAAAAGAACAGACAGCAAATACTCAATTGAAACCTGGGCTTTTTCTTCCATAAAAAACTCTTCTTTAATTTAGATTTCATTGAGGAATTCAGTCAATTTGTTTGTAGCAGTGTGTTCTGTGGGGCCAGCAAGGCCGCCTAATACTACTACCACAATTGCTGCTAACAGTACAGCTGCACCTAATAACAGCAAATACTCAAGTGCTGCTTGTGCTTTGTTTTCCATTTTTTATTACCACTTTTTTTTTATGTTTAACCTGTGTGGTATAGTTTGTTGTATGCGTGTTGGAATCTTGTGTTTGAGTTTTTGACGTTTCCTGTTGAGCCCATTGATGTTAGGATTACTATTACTATTGCTGCTATGAGTACTGCTCCTCCTATTAGTAGTAGGTATTCTAGTGCTCCTTGTCCTTTTATTTCCATAAATCTCACTTAGTCTTTTGTTTAAGATTTATTGTTGAGCATGGTATAGTTTGTTGTATACATGTTGGAATCTTGAGTTTGAATTGGTTATATTTCCTGTAGCACCCATACTAGTTAGCACTAATATTACTATTGCTGCTATGATTACTGCTCCTCCTATTATCAAGAGGTATTCTAGTGCTGCTTGTGCTTTGTTTTCCATTTTTTATTACCACTTTTTTTTTATGTTTAACCTGTGTGGTATAGTTTGTTGTATGCGTGTTGGAATCTTGTGTTTGAGTTGTTAATATTTCCTGTTGAGCCCATTGATGTTAGGATTACTATTACTATTGCTGCTATGAGTACTGCTCCTCCTATTAGCAAAAGATATTCTAATGCTCCTTGTGCTTTGTTCTCCATTACTTTATCCCTCCTTTTTTTGAAATTATCTTGGAATTAAAATAATTGATATTAATAATAGCTCTGCCCCTTTAAAAAGTTTTTGCTTTTGGAATCCTTTTTTGCTGGTTAAGGGTTACTTATTTTGTGCTCCAGTTGAGGGGGAATTGATTTCAAGAACATTCCCACAATTATTGCTACTACTACCGCTGCTACAATTATTAGCAGGGTTTCAATTGCTGTCTGGGCTTTTTGCTCTTTAAGGAACTTCATTTTCATTCCACCTGTTTTTATTTAAACTGCTCCGCCTACTCCGCTTAATAATATTCCTGAAATGATTTTTGCTGCAAAGTAAACTATGTATGCTATAAATAAAAGCACTGGCAGGTATATAATACTTTTGCTTTTTTTGCCTTCCCTCATCAAGGAAATCATAATGCTTGAAGCTAAAATTGCAATGAAAATATAAATCTGAAGCAATAGCAGAATTATCTGTTTGTCGTTCTCTGCCTTTGCTGCAACATCTGCCGGAACCCCGCCCAAGGTCGCAGCAGAGCTTATAAGGAAAGCAACTATTGTTGAAACAAGCCCGAAAATGAATGGGGTTACAATGGCTGCTGCAACAATCATGAACAATACCTGCATTAAGGTCCTGCTTCTCCTTTCATGGTGAATCCTGTTTGTATCTCTAATGTCTTCAGCTATTTCATCCAATACATCTGCCAGGCCTGCCCCTGCCTTGACTGAGTCAGTTATTATTGTAACGCACCTTTTCACAAGCCTTGAGTCAACATTCCTTGAAAGCGTGAGAAGGGAATTCTCAAAGTTTTCGCCTTCCTCTAGTTTTCTGAGCACATTGCCAATTTCTTTTGTTAAAGGGCCGAAGTCTGAAGTGGCAATCTCCCTTAAAGCGTATTCGTATGTTCCTCCTGCTCTTAGAATGTCTGCAATCTGCTTTAATGCTTCAGGCAGGTCTGCTTCAATTTCTGTTATTCTTTGCGCGCCCTTGATTACCGGATAGCCTAGCATCAAGTCTATTATTACAATGAATATTACGAAGACGAGAATGTATGCTACACCAATTAAGTTTATTACAGTGAGCAAAAGGTAAGTGAGGGCTGAAGCAACTGCAGCGATTACAATTGAAATTATTATCCACAGCAACGGGTCAACCTTTAGGTTCATGTCCTCCAAGTATTTTTCGTAAGTTCTAAGCCTTTTTGAATCCTTCAAAAAGGAAATCTGCTGGTATAACCTTACTTTCTGCATTTTTTTTTACACCTTCGGTTGAGACATGCTAATAAAGATTATTAAATACAATAACATCATTGGCATGAAAAGCAAGTAAAAGGCAGCAACCATTGGAGGGTCAAGAGGAATTGCAGCGAAAATGCTTGTGCCTTCCTGTGTGGGTGTAGTGTGAACCCCGCCTAAAATTGCAACAAACACTGGAATCACTATTGCCATGTAAATGAATATTACACCAAAGAAATTCATTTTTTCAGCGAAATCCCTTATCTTTGTCCTTAAATCAAAGCTCACATCGTTTGCAATGTCATTCATTATTTCTGAAAGGTTTCCTCCAGTTTTTAGTGCTCTAATAATGTGAATTAATGAATTCCTCAAGGCCTTTGACTGGGTTCTTAGAGCGAAGTGCCTTAAGGCAAGCTTTGTGTCAGTGCCTTCTTCAATTTCTGTTATTGTGCGGGCGAATTCCTCGCTTAATTCCCCGTAATCTGCTACAGCAATTGTCTGGATTGTCCTGTACAGTCCAATGCCTGCCTTTAATTCTGTTGCCATGTGCCTTAAAGCGAAAGGCAGTTCCTTGCTTATGTTGTCGCCTCTTGCCTGAGCCTTTCTTTTTGGAATCATAAAGCAAATAACAATCGTTATAAGGGTTACAATAAAAGTCAATAGAATTGTAAGCAATACTTTCAGAATTACATTAATCGGAAGCAAAGCAAAGATAAGGCTGAAAAGCAGCCCGCTTATAATGAACACAATCAATGCTGCCGCAGAAGTTATTGCAAGGAACTGCTTTCCTGAATACTTCATGTTGGCGCTGTAAAGATAGAAATTCAATTCCTTTACTTGGGGGAATCTTTGAATGAATGCATCAATAGGCTTTGTGATTGCCCTTAAAGCAAGATAGAATTTTCCCAAATCCCTGATTAAAGGGCTCCTGAAACCCTTTAAGTCTTCTACAGTCTGCACTTCAAGCTGCGCCTGCTTTCCCTCTGCAATAATCCCCCTTAATTCCTTGAGCCTGCCTCCCACTTCCTCCAATTCAATTCCTTCCTCTGAATACTTTCTCTTCATTTTGTCTACAATTCTGTCTACCTGCTCCATGTTCACTGACTCAAATGCCTGCGACTGCTCCTTCTTTTCCTTTTTTTCCTCAATTACTTTCCTTAATTCTTCTATTTTGGTTGGCATTTTAATTCTCTCTCCTGCTCAACAAAAATTTCTGTATTTCTTTTGCTACTTCAGGCAAAGCCCTAATCTTTTTTGAAACAAGCCCTTTGAGGACGTTCTCCCTTTCCTTCAGTTCTTGGTCCAATTGCTTACGTGTATAACCAGTAAACTTCATCAAAGTTTTTAAATATTCGCTTTGAACATTAGTCTGCTTGAGCAAATCATTGACTGGATCCCTTTCATACAAGCTTTGCGTTGTAGTTTTTCCTTCAAGCACCCCTATTACTTCAGCAATTTCAGTGAATCTCCTTATAGTGCCTTTCTTTCTGTCATGAATCCTGTGCTCTACAATTATTAAATCCAGCCCTGAAAGCATTACCTCAGGCACATTCATTGGAGGGCTTGTAATCCTCACAATAGTCTCCTGAGGGGAATTAGCGTGAATTGTGCCCAAACAATTCGAAACAATTAAACCGTTTGCAATATAAGTATGGTAATTGTTTAAAGTGAAATCATAAAATGTTTTAGTGCTTTCTTTTTTTCTTGTTTCTCTTATTTTATCCCAGAAAATGCTTTCGCTTGAAACAGAATTCAAGTGCAGCAAAAGCTTTCTTGTTTCGCTTAAATCATTGCCTTTTCCTTTCTTTATATTTTCATTGAATTTTTCAGTGAAAAAATAATTAATTTTTTTGACTGCATTTTTTGAAGGCATTCTCTGATTGCATTCAATCGCGTTAATTATGCTTCTTGTCTTTGCATTAAAACATTTCACTGCAAGCTCTTTCTGGCTCACCCCTAAGCCTTTCCTTATCAAGGCAATGATTTTTCCTATTGAAGGGATTACATCAACATTTGTGTTGTCTTTTTTTCCAGTTATTTTTTTGAGCCTTTCAACTTTTTTTGGATGAGTGAATCCAATGCTTTCATTGAATTTTTCAAGATTTTTTTGACCGCTAACTGTTATCCTGTAATAAGACCCCAAATTCCCTTTTCCGTCTTTTTCTTGCATACCAATCCGTGAATGTATTCCAAACCTGCTTAAAAGCAAAGGAATTTTATTGCACAAGTTTTTATTTGATGTCGAAAAGAATATTGTTGGCCTGTGCCTTGATACGCTTCCTTCGCAGTCAAATAATCCTCTTAGAAAAGCTGAAACAACATTATTACCTGACTTTTCTATTATTTTAGGAACATCAAATATTCTTGTCTTGTTCCCGAAAGGAATTTCATAAATTGAATTAAGTTTTCTGCTTAGTTCAACAGAGTTTATTAAGCTCCTGAAAGTGTTTTCATTTTTCTTCTTGAAAGTTTTAATTTTTTTATTAAATTTATTCCCTATTATTTCCATGAATTTTTCGTGAAGTTTTATTTCATTATTAACAAATTCAATTCTGTCTTCTCTTAAATGGCCGTCACCTAAAATTAATCCCACAGCATAAGCCATTTCTTCATCCTGTTTTTCTCCCCCCAAGCAAATCGAATTGATTGAAGCTATGTAGTCTCCTTTCCTGCATTCAGAGCAGTGCACTTGCTCCAGAAAACCGTTTTTTATCCTGAAAACCGGGTGGTCTGAAGATAACTCAATTTCTTTCCCTGAAGCCATTTTAATTTCAATTGATTCTGTTTTAATGTTTCTTTTCCAAATTCTTTCAATTAAAGCCTCTTTTTCCTTTAAGTCAGTTTTGTCTACTGCAATAATTGAAGGCTTTTCTTTTAATTCAACAAATTCAAAGCCTTTTTCCTTCTTTATTTCACTTTCACCAAAATATTTTTGGCTTAACTCTTCTATTCTTTGAATGCTGCCGTCAGCCATTTGAATCAAAGAATTTTCAATTATTGCGCCGTCATGCCCTGTGTTCATTGCAGTGAATAAGGTGAAGGCTTCATCATGCCTTACTTCTCCCACAATTATCCTGTCAGGCCTCATTCTAAGAGAATTTTTTGTGAGGACATCCAAAGTTATTTCTCCTGTTCCCTCTAATCCAGGGGGCCTTGCCTCCAAGCTTATAATATGCTTTAAGGGAAGGTTTAATTCCGCTGTATTATGAACAAAAACATTTGAGCAAACAAAGTTTTCGTATTTTGGAACTGAGAGGTCGTACACGAATATTTCTTTTTTTGGCAGAAGCCTTACTTCTTTTACTTGGTCCCAGAAGATGTCGGAATTAGCAAGCCATTCTAATTCTTTGTTTTCGTGTGCTGACATTATTTTCTGCACAAATCTTCTTCCCATCATTGAATGCCCTGAATAATACTCGTGCTGTAGTTTAAGCTCGTGCCTTTTGCTTTGAAGGAAAAGCATTGGAAGGGGAATTAAATCTGTTGAGTCGTGAGTGGCTTTTCCTTTTAATGCAACTTTAAATGCTCTCCTGTTTTTTTCTTCTTGGATAAAGCCAATCTTTTCCATGAACAGCAGTATTTGGCTGTACGATGAAATTCTTCCTTTAAATGATTTATCTTTCAAGTATCTTTCTGTAGCACTTCTCGGCATTATCCCTATTCTTAAAAGCATTGTCTGGATGTCTTTCATTAACTGTTCAGAGCATGAAGTCCATTCAATCTCGTTTTTTCCTATTGTGCCGTCGCCGGAAAAGTATCCTCTTAAAAGACAGCTCATCTGCTGGTTGCTTAAAGCGTGCATCCAATCAGGAATTTTTTTAGTGAAAGAGTTTCCCTTCAATCCCAAAACTTCAGCCATTATTTTTTTTAGTATGCTTGAATTAATCATAAAACTGAATTTGTCTGAATGAATTTTGGGTTCAGTGCTAAACCTTTCGGCAATCTCTTTGATTATTTGCTCAATTTCTTTTTCATTGGCTGAAATTATAATGCTGTTTTTGTCATAGCAGCCGTCAGCAATCCATAACCCGATGAATTCAAGGAAAACTTCGTCTAGTTTCATTACTGCCGGAATCTTTCTTGAGTTAACTTTGGGTTTAAGGAAAATTTCTTTAGTATCACTTAAACCAATTAAGCCTTTCTCGCAAAGCTTTTTGAATAATTCAATTCTTATTATTCCTTTTTTCTTCCACTGGCTTACAGAGCATTTTCTGCCCTTGCCTGTCCTGCCTTTGCTGTATTTTTCAAGCTCTAAAAACTCAATTTTTTTTATTTTTTCTTGAATGGGCTTCCCTACAACAAAGCACTTTTCAAGTTTGCCCATATGTTCAAGCAGGTTAATTTCTTTTATTGGTTCACAGTCAAAAAGCTTTCTTGGGGCAGCCACAAAACTGCCTTGCTTTAAGCTGCTTGTTTTAATGGGAGCAATTTTTGCTTCTTCGTTTAAAGAAAAAAGCGAGTGGTCTTGTGTTACCTTTATTTTTGCTCCGCTCCTGAAAACAATTTCATACATGTTTTTGTTGGTTTTATGCCTGACGAAAGAGTCAATTACTGCCTTTTTAATTTTTCCATTTTCATCGAAACAAATGGTTTCAATTCCCTCAAAATTAAAGCTTCTTTCATGGCCTGCAAAAGAATAACTGCAGCCGTTTTCTTCTATTTTTTTGTCTATTAATTCTCCAATCCTGATTTTTTCGGGTTTATTGTCTTTGAATACAATTATTTCTTCTTCTCCGTCAACGCTGTCTTCAATTGTCACTATTCTTTCCCTTTCAGGAATAAAAGATGCAAGCACATTCAATGTTGTTGTCTTTCCTGAGCCTGTTCCCCCTGTAATTAAGATGTTTGCGGGTTTTACGCCCAAGCCGTCAACGCAGAGCCATAAGAATGCTGCAGTGGGGGTGTCCATTGTATTGTAATTGATTAAATCAACAACAGAGTAAGGGTCCTCCCTGAATTTTCTTATTGTGAGGGAAGCACCTGAAATTGATGCTGGAGGGATTGTTGCATTCACCCTGCTTCCGTCAGCAAGCCTTGCGTCAAGCAAAGGCGCAGAAATGTCAACCCTTCTCCCAACCTCTCTTGCAATCCTATTGATTAAGTCAATTATTTCATTGTCTGCAAGAAATTCAATGTTTGTGACCATCATCTCGTATTTTCTGTGGAAAACATAAACAGGCTTTTTTGAGCCTATCACCATTATTTCTTCGAGCTTGTCATCCCTTACAAGAGGGTCAATCATCCCGTATCCAACCATTTCCCTTACAACAGCCTCAGCGTAAAAATCGAATCTTCTTTCAGGGATATTGAGTTCCTGCGATGACTGCAGTATTTCAATTATCTTCTGCTTGTATACTGTCCTTCTTTGTTCTGGGTCCCTTATCTTGTAGGGGGCAATGCTTATTATCCTTGTGGCTGCCTCTTTTATTGTGCTTATAATTGTCCTTTCCCCTAATGCAGGCTTGCTCACAGGGATAATGTAGTATAATAATTCTTTTTCCGGCACCCTGTAAATTTTAACTTCTCCGTAGGAGTCAACCAATTCCTTTTTGGATTGCTCTAATTCGGCTTCAACAAAAGATGATTGTTCTTCTTCTTCGCGTCTTTCAATTCTTTCTTTTCTGTCCTGCCTTTCCCCTTCTTTTTTTCCTCTTTCGTCTCTTGCTTCTCTTTCCTTTGTTTCTTCTTTTCCTTCCCTTTCAATTCTTTCAGGCTTTTCCTTTTCAGGCTTCTCAATTATTATTTTCTTTTTCAGTTCCTCATAATTTAATTCTTTTTTTGGCCTGCCTTTTGCTTTCTCTTCCTCTAATTCTTCCTCTTTTGCTTTCTTTGCTTTCTTTATGAGGTCGTCTAGATAAGAAGGCATTCTATTGCACCAGTAATTAGAATTACTTTTCTTTATTTAAAGATATCTCGAATAAAACTAAAATTAGAAAAAAATTTTTCAGTCAATCTCTCTTGCTTCAATTTTTTTATTTAATTCGCTAATGAAGTCTTCAATTCTTACATTCATTCTTACTTTTCCTGCCCTATCCCTCACTGCAATAGTGCATGATTTCTCTTCTTTTTCTCCTACAGTCAAAGCAAAAGGCACTTTCTGCAATTGCGCCTGCCTTATCTTGTATGAAACTGTTTCAGCGCTGTCATCCAATTCAGCCCTGAAGCCTTGCGCCTTCAATTCCTCAAAAACCTTTCTTGCATACTCAATGGATTTATCGCTTACAGGAAGCACTACAGCCTGAACAGGAGAAAGCCATAAAGGAAATCTTCCTTCATAATGCTCTACAAGAATTCCAATAAATCTCTCAAGGCTTCCGAGCAATGCCCTGTGAATTAATACAGCAGAATGCTTTTTGCTGTCCTCCCCAATATATGTTGCCTCAAACCTTTCAGGCATAATGAAATCCAATTGAATTGTAGCGCACTGCCACAGCCTCCCAATAGAATCCTTGATGCTGAAATCAATTTTAGGGCCATAGAATGCTCCCTCGCCTTCTTGAACCTTGAATTTTATTCCCTTTTTCTCCAGCGAATTCCTCAAGGCATTTTCTGCCTTCTCCCATAAATCAGGAGAACCCATTGCCTTCTCTGGCTTGGTGCTCAAAGCAACCTCGTACTCGAAATTGAATACTCTCCTGTAAATGAATTCAGCGAAATCAATCAATCCAATTATCTCTGATTCAATTTGCTCTGGAGTGCAGAAGATGTGCGCGTCATCCTGAGAAAACTTTCTCACCCTGAAGAGCCCTCCTAAGACTCCGCTTAATTCATTCCTGTGCAATACAGCAAAATCAGCAATTCTAAGAGGAAGATCCCTGTAGCTCTTCATTCCATTCTTGAAAATTATTATATGAGAAGGGCAATTCATTGGCTTTAGGGAGAAGGTTCTTCCTTCAATGTCCAAGAAAAACATGTCGCCCTTGTAGTGCTCCCAGTGCCCGCTCTGCTCCCATAAATTCTTGCTGTAAAGGAGTGGGGTGATTACCTCCCTGTAATTCCTTTTATTGTATTCTTCCCTTAAAAAACAAAGCAGTCCATTGTAAATTATTGCGCCCTTAGGGTGAAAGAAAGGCATTCCAGGAGAACATTCATTAAAGCTGTAAAGGTCTAATTCCCTCCCAATTTTTCTATGATCTCTTTTTGCTGCCTCCTCCTTCATTTTCATGAATTCATCCAATTCCTTCTGCGAAGAAAAAGCAGTTCCATAAATTCTCTGCAATGTTTCCCTTTTTTCGTCTCCCTTCCAGTAAGCCGCAGCAGTTGAAAGAAGCTTGAAAGCCTTCAAGTATTTAGTGCTTGGAATGTGCGGCCCCCTGCATAGGTCAACAAAATTGCCTTGCTCGTACAATGAAACCTTGTCATCGCGAATTTCTTGGAAAAGCTCAACCTTGAATTTCTCTCCCTTCTTTTCAAAAAACTTTATTGCCTCTTTTGCATTCAACTCCTTTCTTTCAAACTTCAAGTCCTTTTTTGCTAATTCCCTCATTTTCTCTTCAATCTTTTTCAGGTCTTCTGGAGTGAAAGGCTCCTTTTTTTCAAAATCATAATAGAATCCTTCCTCTATTGTGGGCCCAATGCCAAATTTTATTTCAGGCCATAATTCCTTTACAGCCTGGGCCATCAAGTGAGAGGCAGAATGCCTTAATACCTCCCTTCCGGCTGGAGAATCAATTGTAATTATTTCAATCCTTGCATTGGATTCAATCTTATAATTCAGGTCAACAGAAACATCATTCACCTTTCCTGCGACTGCATCCTGCGCCAGCTTCCTCCCTATTTTTTCTGCCAGCTCGTGAACTGTAATGCCTTTCCTGAACTTCTTTTTTGAGCCGTCAGGGAAAATTAATTCAACTTCAGCCATTTCTGTTTCACTTAAAATTTCTTCTTGGAATTAAATTAAATTCTTTTCCGTTCAAAAGCTAAATTGTGGGTTTAATGATCTCTGGGGCTCAATGCATTAAATGCAAAGGCAGGTTATTCTGCGGGCTCAGGAAATGCCCTGTGCTTGAAAGATTCAATTCACTCAAGAAGATTTCCTTCCTCACAAGAACAAAAAGTTTTTCAGGCAACAGCCCTCCTTCTCTTTTTGTCTCCTGGAAGAATTACCCTAATGTCTCCATTGCCCCTCTTACCCCTCCACAATTAATGAATGAATCATCCTTGCTCGATCAGCCAGAAAAATGGTATGGAATGCAGCAAGAGCAAATAATTGAAATGCGCTCTTTGCTCATAAGCCCTTTCACTAAAACGCAAATAGAGAGCGCTTCAAGCCCTGACAGAAAGCTTTCCCAACTGCAGGAATTAGTTATGTCTGAAAGGCCTGTTGAATTATCAATTGAATTAAAGAAAGAAATCAGGCCTTCATTGTCCTTTGACTCCTTTGTTGCGCCCATAGGCCCGAGCGCTCCCCTAAAAGAATTTTCATTGAATGAAAACCCAAAAATCCCCAAGAAGGTTGACTACATTGTCTCCGATACTGACCTTAAATCCACTAATGCCCTGCAGGAATTATACGAAAGCGATTTTGCTGTCTCTTACCTCCAGAAAATTCTCTCAGCAGGCCTGCTCGGAAGAAAAAGAGAGAGAAAGATTGTACCCACAAGATGGGCAATAACCGCAGTAGACTCAAACCTCTCAAACAAAATGCTCGAAGAAATAAAGTACTTCCCTCAAATTGATTCAATTGAATTATTTGAGTCAATCTACTTAGACAACCATTTCATTATACTCTTAATTCCCTCTTCATGGATGTTCGAGCAATTAGAGGCATGGCTTCCAGGAGGAGCCTGGACACAAAAAGAAATTAAGCCCCAAATAATTGCTGATTATGAATTATTCAAGGGAAGAAAGGATTACGCCTTAAATGTTACTGGAGCATACTATTCATCCCGCCTTGCTGTATGCGAGTACCTCCAGAAAAAGAAAAGGCAGGCTGCAGCAGTAATTTTAAGGGAGATAGGCTCAGGCTATGCTGTCCCACTGGGGGTATGGGTCATAAGGGAGACAGTAAGAAAGGCCCTAACAAAAAAGCCAGCTGTCTTTTACGATTTGAATACGGCCTTGAAGTACGCAGAAAAAAAATTAAAGATCTCAGTTACAGAATACAAAAAAGAATCAAAAATTTTGACTGAAATCAAAGCCCAGAAAAAGCTCTCGGAATTTTTAGCCTGAGCCGCCAATTATATTGCCCAAATCATCCAATTTCAGTTCATAGAATTTGTCTTCTGCCTTTATGAATGCACGCCAATAGTTCTCCTTCCTCTCAAAATCAATTATTGTATAAACCACATTAGGGTAATGGTCTGCCAAGAATTGCAAGAGCTTCTGCTTTACTTTCTCCTTTTCAGTTTCCCTCTGGGCTTCCCTCTGCTTCTCAAATTCATTGAATTCCAGCAACTGCTTGCTCTCAACCTCCTGGCCCCTATGAGAAAAAAGATAAGAGTCAAGCGCACTGTATAATCCGGCAATAAAATAGATCGCAATTGCAACGTACCAAGGCTGGTTCATTAAAAAAATTAACCCTAAAGCCGCCCCAAAAGCAACTAATGTGACAACAATTCCATGAAAATAATCCTTATGGATAATCTGGCCTGAACCAGGCACCAGGAAGCCGCACACTGCAGCAATCAATCCCATAAAATAACCCTAAATTAGTACAGCATTACACTATAAAAATTTAATCAATAAAAAGCAAAAAATAGCTTAAATTAATTACTTCTTGTACTTCATGAACTGCGCAATCAATGCTTCCAATTGAATTCTTTCATTAGCGCCTTCCACCAAACGGAAATTGTATTCTCCAACAGTGTCAATCAAATCGATTTTAGTCTTGCCGTCCAACTCCTTTTCATCCATTGCAACCAATTCCCTGTACAACTGCAAGATTATGTCTTCACCGCTCATTCCGTGCTCGTAAAGCAATGCATCCAATTTCTCCCTTGCCTCCAAAAACTTCTTGTTCAAGGCAAGCTTTATCAATTCCTTTATTTCCTCTGGCTTTGCCGTACTGCTCACATCATAAATTATTTTCTCTGTAATGCTTTTGCCCATTGAAGCACCTGACTGAAGCACATTAATTGCCTTCCTTAAATCGCCCTGGCTTGCATAAATTATTGCCTTAAAAGCCTTTTCATCCACTTTAAGGCCTTCAATTTTTTCAATGCTCTTAAGTTTTTCCTCAATCTCTTTAGCGCTCAAAGGCTTGAACCTGAAAACCACACACCTTGACTGAATAGGCTCAATTATCCGGCTGCTGTAGTTGGCACTTAAAACAAATCTGGTTGTTCTGGTATATTTCTCCATTGTCCTCCTCAAAGCCTGCTGTGCATCAGCAGTCAGAGCATCAGCCTCATCCAAGAAAATGATCTTGAAATCAGAGTCAAAAGCAATTGTTCGAGCGAAATCCTTTATTGTCTTCCTTACAACATCAATGCCCCTGTCGTCACTCGCATTCAATTCTAAAAAATTCCTTTCAAATTCTTTTCCGTACAATTCCTTTGCCATTGCAACAGCACATGAAGTCTTTCCAACGCCAGCAGGCCCTGAAAAAAGCAGGTTAGGAGAATTCCTGTTCTTGACATAAGACTCTAATCTCCTTACAATTTCCTCTTGGCCTACGACCTCATTCAATTTTTCCGGGCGGTATTTTTCAACCCAAGGCATTCCCTCTAAATCCCTTTCCTTCATAAAAAAACCCTGATAATTTTCTTGCAAGATAATTGTTTTAAATTAATGCACTTGAAGTATTATTTTCAAGCAGAGCTTGAAATATTTCAATCCAGTGGAATTGAAACCTTTTAAAATTGATTGCAAGAATACTATTCTATAATAATTTTTCTTGCAGGCAAAAATCATGACTGAAGAAAAAACAGAAAAAGAAAAACAAGAGAAAGGAGTTCACATAGTTTCAACGCCTTTTGTTCCAAGGCACAAGATAATAGAGGTCAAAGGCCTTGTGTGGGCCAGCACAGTCCGATCAAAATTCTTTTTGGATGACTTGAAGGCATTGGGCAGAATGCTTGCAGGAGGAGAAGTAAAAGAGTACAGGGAACTCCTCAATGAAGCGCGTAGGGACATCCTCAAAAAATTGAACGACAACGCAAAAGAATTGAATGCCAATGCAGTGATAAGCGTTGTGCTCAATACAGCTCCAATTGTTCCAGGCACAGTGGAAATCCTTGCTTACGGAACAGCAGTAATAGTGGAAAGGGAATACGCGAAGTGAAAAGAAATGAATAAAGAAAGAGCAGCAAAAATAATTGTTTTGTTCATAGTTTTCTATGCAGTACTTTACTTTCTGCCTTACCTTACCCCCTTGCACAAATGGGATTTCTGGGGCATTACAAGGGCAGACTACACTTTTTTCTTAATTCCAATTCCGGGCTTCTTTTTCCTTTATTTTCTTATAGACTGGATTGACAAATTCTTCGAAACAGAATCAGGCCATACTCCTGTTCTTCCCTTGATATTTGTAATCCTTTCCTTTATCGCATTCTATGCTCAATTATACTTTTACTGGGGCAATTTTGCTTCCCTGCAAGGTGGAAGCACAAAGGTAATAATCTGGCTTTTCAGCCAGCCAACAGCAACAGAATGCGCAGGCAACATATGCTTGGACTACTTCAATTACCTTGTCTCTTCAGCATTCTTAGTGTTCGTGTTCGCAGGAATATTCGGCTGGCTTTCCCACATGATTGCAGAGCACTGGACTGAAACAAAAGAAGAAAAAAAAGAAAAGAAAAAATAATTATCCCTAAATTCTTTAAGGTGTAATAATTGAAGAATTTCTATCTTGAATCCTACGGCTGCTCTCTCAATAAAGCAGACAGCCAGGCAATAAAAGCACTCCTAAAAGAAGAGGGCTTTGTAGAAACAAAGGCAGGAAAAGCAGGAGTAATAATATTGAACGCCTGCGCTGTAAAAGAGCAGACAGAGAACAGGATGATTAAAAGAATAAAAGAATTACACCACGCAAAAAAAAGAAATTCAAGGCTCATAGTATTCGGCTGCCTTGCAAAAATCAATCCTGAAAGAGTAAAGGAAATCTCAAGCAAAATAATTTTGATTGAACCCAGCCTCAAAAAATTGGCTCAAGAGCTAAAAATAAAGCAAAAGGAATTTTCTCCTTCACTAAAACAATGCAGAGAAAACAAAATTATTTCAATAATTCCTATTGCAAGAGGCTGCCTTTCAGCCTGCTCTTACTGCGCAGTAAAAAAAGCCCGGGGCCCCCTTAAGAGCTATCCACTAAAAGAAATAAAGAAAGCCTTTGAAATAGAAGTAAAAGAAAGCAGGGAGATATGGATTACAGCGCAGGACTGCGGCTGCTACGGCTTTGATTTGGGAACAAGTCTGCCTGAACTAATAAAAGAATTGCTTAAAACAAAAGGCGGCTACAGGATAAGAATTGGAATGATCAACCCCCAGCATCTGAAGAAGTTTTTTTCCTCTTACATCAAGTTATTCAAAGACAAGCGCTTGTACAAGTTCTTTCACGTTCCAGTGCAGTCAGGCTCAAACAGGATACTCAAGCTCATGAACAGGCAGTACAAAGCAGAAGAATTCATTGAATTAGTGAAAAAAATAAGGGGAAAAGTTCCAAGAGCAACAATTGCAACAGACGTAATTGCAGGCTTCCCCTCAGAAACAGAAAAAGAATTCAATGAAACCCTTCAATTAATAAGAAAGGTTAGGCCTGACATTGTGAACATCTCCCGTTTTGGCGCAAGGCCTAATACTGCAGCACAAAAAATGAAGAGGCAAATTCATGGAAGAACAAAAAAAGGGAGAAGCAGGATTCTTTCCTTATTTTGCAGGAAGATTGCACTAAAACAGAATAAGAAATTTATTGGAAGAATTGAGGAATGCCTTGTGTCAGAGAAAGGAGCAAAAGAAGGGTTTATTGCAAGAAGTTCTTCCTACAAGCCTGTTGTAATACAAGAAAACCTTCTGGGAAAATTCGTTAAATTAAAAATCATTGAAGCAAGGCCAACATATTTAATCGGCAAAAAAACCGTTAAAAACACTTGCTAAATTAAAGTTAATAAAACTGATAATTGAGCAGTTATTTACTGCTTCTGTGGGCGATACATTTATATTATAATTTAATCATTATAGTTAAATTGTGATATAAATGAAATACAGGATTTTGGTGCGGCGCCTGCTGATCAGCAGGGACAGATATGTTTCAGGCGAAAAGCTCAAAGAGCTCTGCAAAAGGCTGAAACTCAAATATAAAAGCGCATTGGCATATTTATTCAACAAAAAATACCTTGAGAGAATTGTCAGAGGCTTTTTTTATATTCCGTCGGCGGAAGAACGCAGGCTTAAAACAGGGCGCCCGAGTGTCTTTGGAGCAATAGCCAAGGCAATGGAATACAAAAAAATCAAAAACTGGTATTTTGGTTTAGAAACAGCAATAAAATTTAATGCAATAACACACGAGTTCTTTACAATTGACTACGTTGTTTCCGACACTATTTTCCGGGCAAAGCCGTTTGAAATACTGGGAAGAAAAGTAAAGTTTGTCAAACTAAGCAGAAAACTCTTCGGATTCGGAATAAAAAAAACAAATGGGCTGCCTTATTCCGAGCTGGAAAAAACCTTGCTGGATTTAACCCACTTAAAAATCCATTCAGGAAAACCCGAAAAAGCAATAATAGACGAATTAATAGAATGGGCTGAAGAAGCAGACAAAAACAAGCTTAAAAAATACGCAAAACACTACAGCAGAACAGTAAGAAAAATAGCGGGGGAATTGGTTTGATTCCAAGCGACTTAATTGAAAAACTTTCAGGCGGCTTAAAAATAAAAGAAATAAGGCTGATAGAAAAAGATCTCTATTTACAGGGCCTGTTATTAGAACTTGCAAAGTCTGAATATTTTGCAGAGAATTTCATCTTCAAAGGTGGAACCTGCCTCACAAAAGCATATTTTGGATACTACCGGTTCTCAGAAGACCTGGACTTTACGTGGATGAACCAAAAATTATTTGAAAACAAATCAGAAAACCAGATAAGAAAAATGCTTTCAGAAGAAATCAACAAAATAATGGAACTATTTGCAACAGCCGCAAAAGAGTTAGAGCTTGACTTTAAAGCTGAAAAATCAAACAAGCATTATGTTCAGCTTGGCGGAAGCAACAGGTTTGCAACATTCAAATTCTGGTACGTGCCAGTAACCAAAGAAAGCGAAACATTCATCAAAATACAGCTCAATTTTGTAGACAAAATAATGCGCAAACCAAAAAAACACAAAATAAAAGCAATTGCGGTACAGCAAAAAGAAGAACTGGAAATGGAATACCCAGAATATGCCGGCCTTGCAACTTCAAGCCCAAACCTTTACTGCTACGATCTAAAAGAAATAGCAGCAGAAAAAATCCGCGCTCTGTTAACAAGAAGGGGCTTCAAAGCAAGAGACATTATCGACTTGTCCATACTTGCAAAAGAAAACATTACAATAAAGTCAGTCAAATCAATGGCTTTTGAAAAAACCAAATTCATGCTAAAATACCTGAAATATGCTGAAAACTTGAAGCACAAGCATTTTGACGAAAACTTCAAGCTCGGAGAAGGGCAAAACCTGCTGGTAAAACAGCCAGGCAAGGACTTTGAAAAATTTGCTGGGAAAACAATCAGAGAACTAAATGAATTAGCAGAAGAATTCAGGCAAAAAATCAAAGAAAATACCTGATTTTTATGAATCCCAAAATTCTGGCATTATTCCTGTTTCAGTCATCATTTTCTGAAATAAAAAATCGCCAAAAACACAATTACAATTAACGGAACAAAATAATAGTTTATTTCAGGCGCATTAACAGGCCTTACTGGAACCAAAGACAGGTCCTTGAAAGCATAATTGTTAGTTGTGTTCTGCTCATCTGAAGGCGGAGTAACACTCAATTCAAGCTGGTATAATTTCTGCTGCAGTCCAGGTGCTTCCACAGCCAAGTCAATCAAGCCGGAATCATAAGAGAAGCTTTCACTTCCAGCAAAGCTATGTGTTACTGTTTTGTTTAGTACAATCTGGTTTGAGGTTGTATCCCTTATCAAAAGCTTTATTTCTTGGTTTGGCCTTGCGTCCAAAGTCAAATTAGTTATGTTTGCTGTCACAGTGAACTTGCTTGAAGTATTATAATCCTTTGGCGGGGCAACATAAAAATTCTTTATTTCAAATATATCATTTGCTAGTGCTTTTATTTTCACCACAATTGAATTAATGCCTGTTTCTCCAATTGAATCTATTGCCCTCAATGTAATGTTATGGTCTCCAGCAGAAAGGCTGTTGTACTGGAAGTCCTCCAATGAAGAGATCTGCCCATCTTTGTTTGAATCCCAAGAAAATGTAAGGGGATAATATGCAGGCGTTACAGTGCTCCTGAAATCAATTGTTGCCCCCTCAGTAAAAACAGAACCGTCTGGAGGAGAATCAATTGTTACCTGCAAGTTCTGGAATTGCTGGAACCTGAAGGGCGCCTCATAATACAATCTATTTATCCAATTGACCCCATCAAAAAAAGTATAAATACTTTTTATGCCATCAAAAGTAATGCCTAAAAGATTTGAATCAGTTATGGGGCTAATCCCTAGTCTATTAAAAGCCCAATAGTTGCTTACATCGCAGGCCGGACTAGGGCATTTCAGGTAAACCCTGTACGTTTTTGAAGCATCAAGAGAAACCACATAAGGAAGCACTGTATCCTTCCAGTAATATAAATTATTAGCGTCAACAGCACTTGCAAGAGGAACATCGAATTCCTGTTTGTTATCTGTAATATTATATAATACCACGTTTAGGTCTCCTGGACTACCAAAAGACCTTATATAAAATCCCACGGACCTGACATTCATTGAAGACCAAAAAGGCGAAAGAGTAAATTGTTCTCCTCCATTACTAGTTCCATAAATTTGGCTGTTTACAAAAGGAAAAAAAGGAACTCCCTCGCAGGTTCCATCAGTAAAGCAAAGCATATACATTGGCTGGTACTGCTCAAACGCAGTCCAAGTTCCATCAAAATAGGAAGTCCTCTGGTTTAAGTCAAGGGTTTGATATAATGGAGTCATGTGATTGTTTGTTGAAGCTTCTTTTATTGCAATATATCCTCCTGTCCCGCTGCTCACAAATTCTACTACAACATGATAGCATTGCCCTGCATTAATATTAATTTTTGGGTCAGGCATTATTACATAATTCCACGCACTACTATTAACAAAAACATCTTTTTGTGTAAGCCATGCGCCAGAAGGAAAGCCGTTTGCTCCAGAGCAGTCCTTTAATCCAACCCTGTATATTGCCCCACTATTATAAGAACCCCAAACAAAAAAGGAAACACTGCTCACAATCTTTGAGTTCTGAGCAGTAAACCTCATGGCAAAAGCTTTCCCTGAATCAATGCTAGGAGAAGGCATAACGTTAGTCATTAGGAATTCGTTTCCGTAATATCCAGGCGTAGGGTCGGCTGGAACCAGACTTAAATAAAAAGAAAAAAAGCAGATTGCAATTGCCAAAAACAATAATTTCTTCATGCTGTAATCTAATTAGAAGAACTCTTATTTATTTTTAATGCTTTTTTCCCTGCTTTTTTTAGGCAACAGCAAAATCAGCACTGCAGCCAGAACCAATGCAATTAATTCTTCCCTTATTTCGGGCGTTGCAACTGCCTTGATTCCTGTTAGAAGGATTGTCTGCATTGCCTCGTTGTTTGAAATGTTTTCTTCATTGAATGCAGGGGCAACCTTCAATTTCACGTAATAGCTTTTGGCTTGGCCTGGCGGCTCTAAATCTTGAGCAAAATTGATGTCCTTGCTGAACTGATAATAATTTCCCCCAATTACTTGTGTGGCAGTGTAAGTATAGTTGACCTGATTTGTTAAAGCATCATTTATTGTAAGAGTAATTGATGCATTTGCATCAGCAACAGAATAATTCCATATTTGGGCGCTAATGTTTGCTTCCCCGTCAACTGCAAACCTGCCGCTTGGGATTACCGGGGCAACCTTGAATTCTTCTATCCCGAAGACGTCTCCTTCCGTTTTAAGAACTGAAATATTAACTGAATCGCTGTCGCTTGCGCCCAAAGAATCAGTTGCAGTGAAAGTAATTGTGTGGTTGCCATAACTTAATCCACTGTAGCTCACGTTTGTGTCATTGCCAAATGAACCGTCATTGTTTGAATCCCACTTCCTTGAAACAATGTCATTCCCTGCATCAGAAACCAAAGCATTAAAGTCTATGTTCGAGCCAAACAAGAACTGGCTTCCATTCAATGGAGAAACAATTGAAGCAGAGGGCGGATGCCATGCATAACCAACAATAATTGGAGTACTGGAATTAAAATAATAATTGCAGGGAGTGCTGTTCGTTTGACTCCATGCGCCAATCATTGTATTTACTGACCCCCCGCCTGCAACAGAAGGTGTTTTAAAATTGAAGCCCCACCAGAAAGAGCTTCCAAAACCAAAATCATGAATGTTTACATCGTTAATGTAATTATTAGGGCCAAACGAACAAGCTGAGTCACTTTGCCAAGTACTTCCATTTGAGCTAAAAAGACATGTAGGGGGTTGGGTGAAATCAACAATTAAATTTAATTCTCCTGCATTAATGCTACTCCAATTTGCGTCCAGTATATTGCAGTCGTAGTTTCCCGTGTCAACCAACTTAATTTCAGCCCTATAAAACTTGCCTTTCTCTAATACATTGTTAGCCATTATGGCGCCAGCACCGGAAGTATCATTCAAATTATTAATTTTTCTTATGCTGAAATTATAATCAGCAATACTGCAAGAAAACACAGAGAAAGATTTCTCTTGGGCAGCACTGTGTATGCCATTACTGTCATAAGCATTAACATCTTTTACACGATAAATAGGAGTAGTAAGATATGGAATTGCAGGGCAAACAACCTCTCTGGTATTAGTGGCAATAGAAGTTCCTATTCCGCTGTCACCCAAATCATTAATAATACAGCCTTGAATATTCGCCTTGTTAATGCTTGAAATATTTTTGTCTTTAAGTGCTTGTGCACTAATCAAAACAGTAACCTCAGTGTCAGGATGAATATCATTTGTTCCGGAAGGGGTAATATCAATTGAAACATTCGGGCTGTAATCATTTACATCAAAATTAATATCATATGTTTGTGAGTCATTGCCATTAGTGCAGGCATAGTATTTTGTGTAGGAACCTTCAATTAAACTCCCGAAACTGCACGTTGCAGTTGTAGGAGGGCTTCCCAAAGGACAATTGTTTGCCATGCTCGAATAAACAACATTACTGTCATTCCATTTGCACCCAGTAGCATTAGAAACAGTCAACACCAAATCAGTCTTATTGTCCTGAAGATTTTCATCAACATAATTTGCATCAGTATCTCCAGCCAAGTTATTAATTGAAACAGTTGGCGGATAATTGCTAACATCAAAATTAATGTTCGCGCTTGTATTAGAATCTCCAACAACGGTGCCAGCAGGAGTAATTGTGCGGCAGATGAAATAATAAGTGTAATTCCCATTAGACAAATTCCCTAAATTGCAACTTGAAGTACCATTGTTGGGAGAAGCGCATGGGCTTCCAGTTCCATAACTAAATGCGCTGTTATATTTGTATTGGCAGCCTGTCGCATTACCTGAATTTAATGCTAAAATTGTCTGATTGTCATTTACTGTGTCAGCATAAGGTGAGCTTGTGTCTCCTGCCAAATTGTTTATTGAAACAACAGGAAGAAACATTACAACAAAATTAACTGATTGAGTTGAAGAATAATTTCCTGCTTGATCTCTACAGGCATAATATCTTGTGTAAGCACCCTCGCTTAAATTTCCGAAATCGCACCTTGCAACACAATCTAATTCCTCACAGCCAACGATAAGGCAAATGTTTGCTGAAGGCATGCTAAAGAAGCTGACATTGCTTACACCCCATCTGCATTCATTGTAGTCATTGCTCACAGAATCCGGTTTAATTATAAGACGTGTTCTTGCATTATTTAATTTGTCTAAATAATGCGTTGAATTAAAATCAGGAGGCGGTTCATCTCCTCCGCCTGATTGTGATGTTTCCAAATATTTAAGTGAAGTAACCGGGGCAATTGAATCAGTTATATATTGAGTGTCCTGTTCTGCTGATTGATTGTTGTTTGGGTCATATGCCTTGCAGTGAACGTAATGTGTACCGTTGTCTGTTGCTACAGTATAACCGCAGTAAAAAATATTGGTTTCAAAAAGGTCCACATAAGCAATACAGTTTTTGTTTGAAGAGCTTGGAGGCGGGCTAATATTTGTGCCTGCAGGCACTGTAGTGCTGTCCTTGCAGTAAACGTTTACGTTCATTGAATCAGGGTCTGTTACTGTTCCAGTGATAGTTACTGTTGTTCCGCCTTTTACATAAGCTGGAGCGCTTACAGTTCCTAAAACAGGGGGGTTGCCTGCAAAGTATGCTGTAGTAAGGCTTGTTGCTGGTGTTCTGGAATTAAAATTTGAAATAAAATTTGCGCTGACTGCTATTCCCGCAATTACAATAATAGAGGCTACAGCTATAATTAACTCTTTTTGCATTTCAATTATAAATAATGCTTTTAGAGTTTAAAATACTTATTGATTTAAAATACTTTTTTGCTCTAAAATTTTAAGGGGAGAAAATTAATGGTTTATTTCAGCGCTTTGCAGGACTACCTTGAGAACAGCAAGCTCAGCGTACTGTTCGGAGTTCTCCTCGTATTCGTTTTCTTTTTCCTGTTCTTCTCCAATATAATTGTTGGGTCAGGCTCAATCTTCTTGGAGTACAACCTGAACAACATTAATTTAGTGAACTTTGCGATAGAAATTATAACTATTGCAGTCTTCCTTGTTTTTTATGCGGTATTCGTTTCATTCATTATATTCAATGTGAGGAACAAGTTGAGCAATGTTAGAATGGAGTACTACCTTAAAGACAAGCTCCATAAATTTTCTTTAAAGCTTTTTTTCTTCTTTGTCTTTTACGTCTTCCTATTGTTTTTCACGGCAACAGCATTGATAAGTGCAGGAGTAAGCGTTTATGCAGTGAATTTGCTTTTACTCTTAATTTCCCTTGCACTGCTTTTTGTGCCTCAGTCAATTGTAATAGATGAAGCTCCAATGGTTCACAGTATTCAAAACAATTTCGAGTTCATTGCAAAGAACCCAAAAAACTTTTTGAGGGCGGTTATTGCCTCAATAATCCTTCTTGCATTAATTCCGTTAATTGAAATGGCATTTGATTTTGTTGCATTCTCAGGGAGATTTGTTTCAATAATAATTCTTTTAGTCCTAATAGTGCCTTACATCGAAGTATTAAAGACAAGGCTTTACATGAGCAAGTTCGGATTGGCTTTATCGCAATCACGCTATTAAGTGCAAAAAAATCAGAATTCAAATAAATAAAAGGTGTTTTCTTTGAATAATTAACTTTTTAATCCTTTTTGTTTTATTTTATAGAGTATGGAGAAGATGATAGAGAAGCTAGAGAGGGCTGTAGTGGAATTGGACAAGATTGACCACAAGATAATTCAAATGCTCTTGCAGGACGGAAGGGTTTCCTTCAGCGCTATAGCAAAAGAGGTTCAATTAACTGATGTTGCAATAAAGAAGAGGGTTGACGGCCTTGTAAGGAAAGGGGTCATCAATTCAATTAACGCTAACCTTAATTTGAAGGTTTTAGGCTACCAGAACCCTATTTTTGTTCAAATGAGGACAGAGGCAAGCAAAAGCAAAGACTTGGCAAAAAAATTGAGCTCCTACGATTATGTCCTGGAATTATACAATGTAATAGGCGAATACAACCTGCTCGCAAAACTTGTAGTTCCAGACTTGGATTCAGCAGAAAACTACATCCACACTTTAGGGGTATTAGATGGAGTCTTAGACCTCAAAACCCAATTGGTCCTGACTGAAATAAAAAAGACTAACGCCCTGCCCACGCACTCACTGCAAAAGAAATTATAATTCTCAATTCAATTCTTTTTATTCTTTTTGCTTGAGAAAATAATTGGGTCGATTTATGGCAGAAAAAAAGAAATTCCAAGGCTGGCCTTACTTGATTGGATTGGACTATAATCATCCCACGTCACATTTTATGGCAGAGTTGCTTTTAGAATTGCTTAACTTAATTGATAAACACGGAAAAGGAAAAACGCTCTTTTTTGAGATTTCTCAAGGCGATTTAACAAAAGTTTTGGAAGGGCATTCAAACGCAGGAGGGGTTTTAGACACAATCAACTATGCAAAATCAAGGGGCATGAGGATAGTTGCACTTGACAGAAAAGAATTCAAATTGCTTGAGGGGCTCCCCAAATTAAGCAGTGTGAAAAAAGTTATAATGCATACTTTAAGAGAGAAAGCTTTAAGAGAGAAAGCATGGGCAGGAATATTAAAGAATGAAGCCAAGAAAGGGGACATTGTTGCTGTCCACATCTCACACAGGGATGGTTTGCTAAGGTATTTTCCAAATTTTCCCAAAAAAAACATTCTTTGGAAACAACTCACAGCAAAAATCAGGATTGGTTATAGCCGGTATGTATTAAAAAGATTGTCTCCTGAAGCAAAAACCGCATTTGGAATTTTAAGAGAAAAAGAAAGAATAAAAAGACAACTGAAAATCGAAAAAAGAAAAGGAGTAAACCTAATTAAGCGGAAAAGATTGCCATGAAATTAATAATCTCCGAAAAGTCCATTGCAGGAAAGAGGATTGCGGAAATTCTATCGCAGGGAATCATTTCTGTTTCAGCGCAAGAGAAAGCACAATTGTTTGAATTCAAAAAAGAAGGAAAAGAATTTGAGGTAATCCCCCTGAAAGGCCACATAGTGGAAGTGGACTTCCCTGTGCAGTACCATAAATGGATAGGCACAGATGTAAGAGAATTAGTTTTCGCTCCAATTGAATACAAGGGAACAGAGAAAGCAATAATTGCGCTCCTCAAAAAGAAAGCGAAAGATGCAGAGGAAGTCATAATTGCAACAGACGCTGACAGGGAAGGGGAAAGCATTGGAGTAGAAGCATTAAATTACATCAAAGAAAAGAATCCAAAAATAAAGATTTCAAGGGCGCATTTTTCTGCAATAACACCAAAAGACATTGGCACAGCATTCGAGAAATTAAGGAAAGTGGATTTCGCGCTCGCAGACTCAGCAGATGCGCGCAGGGAAATAGACTTAATTTGGGGTGCTGTTCTTACACGCTTTCTTTCTCTTGTCTCAGGCAGAATGGGAAAGGAATTCCTTTCAGTAGGCAGGGTTCAATCGCCTGTTCTTGCATTAATAGTAAAAAGGGAAAAAGAAATTCAGGCATTCAAGCCTGAAGAGTATTTCCTGCTTAAGGCAATATTCGAGAAAGACGGGAAGAAGTTTGAGGCATACCATAAGAAAGGCCAGTTCAAGGACAGGAAAGAAGCAGAAAAAATTCTGGAGAAAAAGAAAGACAAGGGAATTGTAGTAAAGGTAGACAAAAAAACAAGAACAATAGCAAAGCCTTTGCCTTTCAATACAACCTCTTTCCTGCGCTCTGCAACAGCTTTAGGCTTCAGTGCAGGAGAAGCAATGAGCATTGCAGAAGACTTGTATATGAATGGATTCATAAGCTACCCGAGAACAGACAATGAAACCTACCCTGCAAGCCTTGACTTAATGGAAGTATTAAATGAATTAGGAAAAGTGAATGAATTCAATTCCCTTGTAAAAAAAATTCATTCCCAAAAAGAGATTATTCCTTCAGCAGGAAAAAAGGTTGAAGATCATCCCCCAATATATCCAGTTTCCACAGCACAGAAAAACAAACTGAACGAAAGGCAATGGAGGATATACGAATTGGTTTCAAGAAGATTCCTTGCAACACTTGCAGAAGACGCCCTAACAGAAAATATTTCAGTTGAAATCGATTTGAATGGAGAATTATTCATTGCAACAGGACAGAGAATACTGAAATTGGGATGGAAGGAATTCTATCCTTACTCAACCTTGTCAGAAACCCTGCTGCCTGAACTGAATAAAGGAGACATTGTAATACTGATAAAATTGGATTTGCTTGAGAAATGGACTCAGCCGCCTCCAAGATACTCGCAGGGCGCACTAATAAAATTAATGGAAGACTTGGGCCTTGGAACAAAATCTACAAGGCACGAAATCATAAATAAATTGTATGCCCGCAGGTATATTTCAGGGATTAAAGTAGTCCAGCCGAACGAGGTTGCGTTTGCAGTAATTGATTCTTTGGAGAAGTATTCACAGAAGGTCATTGAACCAAAGATGACTGCAGAAATAGAGAAGAGCATGGAGGAAATAGCAGAAGAAAAAAAAGAAAAAAAAGAAATAGTGCAAAAATCACGCGAAATTCTTGCAGGCATAACAGAAGAATTAATCAAAAACAAGAATGAGATTGGCTCGGAAATAAGAAAGGCATTAACAAAAGACTCAATTGTAGGAAAATGCCCTTCCTGCGGGGGCAACCTCAGGATTCTCATGAGCAAAAACAGAAAACGCTTTCTGGGCTGCACCAATTACCCTAAATGCACTACCACGTTCCCCCTGCCCCAAAAAGGAAGGATAATAGCATTAAACACTGCTTGCAAGGAATGCGGGATGCCAATGATCAAAGTCTCAATTAACAAATTTAATTTTAATGACTGCATTAACCCGGACTGCAAGAGCAAGGACGAATGGAAGAAGAGAATACAAGAAAAAAAAGACAGCAAAAAAAAGAATTAGATTCAAGAGAAAGGGGGATCAGAAACAAAATTTTTACCATATTAGCATGGTGAGCCTATCCCCCTTCTCTTCGTGTTACACTTTTCCTCCTTGGAATTGAATCCCTCCGAAATGCAAGTAACCTTGCACTACAGTAGAATAGTTATCCTCCCTGGAATATATAAATTATCCTGTTTTTAATATCACAAAAAATACATTAAAAAACTTTATTATAGCAAAAATATTACAGTGAAACATATATGGTTATCCAAATGCGAATAGATGACGAGGTAAGGTTAAAGGTATTGGAAGCATTGCTGAAGAAAGGCTCTGTTGCGCCTAACCTTAGGCAGATAAAGAAGCAGACAGGCCTGCATCTGGCTACAATCAAGTCCTCAATTGATTTTCTGATGAAGGAAGGACTGCTTCACGGCTTTGGGCCCAGAATTGACTTCAGGAAATTCAATTTAAAGGTTGACGCTGTTGAGCTCCTCCAGATTGATTTCTCGCAGAAGCCTTTGCTGGATAAATTCATTAAAGAAATAAAGGGGGACAACCACCTTTACAGGCTTTCCTCGATCATTGGCTCGGGGAACCTGAATGTTCTGGCCCAGCACATTTACCCTGACATTGAGTCATTCCACCATAACACGCAAAAGCATTATTATGAGATTCCAGGCATCCTGCGCCTCATAAAAGACAGGCAGATCTTTTATACCACAGAACCATACTTTAAGAACGAGTCCAGGACAAGGTCCATAATCAACGTAATAAAAAAGCAAAGGGGAATAGAATGAAAACAAAATTCAAGGGCTGGCCTTATCTAATTGGATTGGACCATGGTAAGGAATCCAAATACATTCTTTCTAAATTATATAAATTTATTGATGAACACGCAAAGAAAAGCACTCTTTTCATTGAGATTACTCAAGATACCATAGACTCAACCCAGAAATTGCTTGAAAAAAATCCAAAGACCCATTTTTTTGGGATAGATTGGGTCAAAATACCTATTTATGCAAAATCAAAAGGAATGAAAGTAGTTCCACTTATTAGACGCTTTACTCATAGGCCTTTGGGTCATGAATTGCCTGAGGAACATGAGCAATTCCTTCTAAAAAAATTTGTATACCATGATTCAAGCGAAAAAAGTTGGATGCACAAATTAAATATCCGAGCTGGAGAAGGAGACATTGTTGTAGCCCACCCTTCCCACATAGAGGGTTTAGTCAAACATTATTTTTATCCTAAAACAAAAATTCTCTGGAAACAAAAGGTTAGAGAAGCTTTATCACAGGCACAAAGATTGACTCCTGAAGAAAAACAAGAATTTGATATTTTACGAAAAAAAGAAAGATTGAGAAGACAATTAAAAATAGAGCGAAAAAAAGGCATAAACCTAATAAGGTGAAAAAAATGAGAATTGAATTAGAGCTAAAGAAAAGCCTGATGGAGAATGCAAACGCCTATTTTGAGAAAAGCAAGAAGGCGAAAAAGAAATTGGAAGGACTAAAGAAAGCAATAACGGACACAAGCAAAAAAATAGAGGGATTGAAAGAAAAAAAAGCTTCAGTGCAGGAAAAAAAGCTTTTGAAGAAGAGGAAAAAGGAATGGTATGAGAAATTTCATTGGTTTTATTCAAGCGATGGATTGCTTGTGCTTGCTGGAAGGGACGCCCAAAGCAATGAAGAGCTCATAAAAAAGCATATGGAAGAAAAGAACGACCTCTACTTTCACGCTGAAATTCAGGGTAGTCCGCACTGCATTATAAAAGCAAAAGAAAACAAGGCGCCAGAGGAAACACAGAGAGAGGCAGCAGAATTCGTTGCAGTTTACTCCAAGGCTTGGGTTGAAGGATTGAGCAGCATTAATGTTTATTCTGTTCTCCCAGAACAGGTGAGCAAGAATGCCCCAACTGGAACCTCAATGAAGACAGGCTCTTTCATGATTTACGGGCAGAAAAAATGGTTCAAGAAAACGCCGTTAGAGTTTGCAATTGGAGTGAAAAAAGAGAAAGATTATTTCATTATAATTGGAGGGCCTCCATCAGCAGTGAAAAATAATTCAATTGCCTTCATTGAAGTAATGCAGGGAAAAGAAAAGAAGGGAGACACAGCAAAAAAAATTAAGGCATTATTAGAAAAAAAAACTGGTTCAGCAATAGATTTGGATGAAATAATTTCAGTGCTTCCTAATGGAGGATTAAAAATAAAAGAGAAGTGATGGAATGTTTGACACAAAAACTTTAGAGCATTTAGTGAATGCAGAATTGAGAGAGGCAGCACTCTTTGGGTTGAGCCATATTGAGAGGGCAAAAAAGAATTTTGATTCAATCAAAGAGGAATTGAAGTTTGACGAAGAAGTTGCTTCTCTGTCCCTGATGCTGCATTGTGTGGGGGCAAGGCAGTGGATTCAATTCAACCAGGACCTCACAGCAACCTCAGTGAATTTAACAAAAAGATTTTTGACTCAGGCGAATTATCCGAGCAAGAATTTTGACCAGATAATACACTGCGTGCAGGAATCAGGATTGAGCGGCAAGCCAAAAACAATTGAGGCAATGCTGGTTCACGATGCAAACATGCTTGACGAGATAGGGGCAATAGGGATTCTCAAGGATTCTGTGCTGTTCGTAAAGCAGAGGAAAACGCAAGAGCAATTCCTAGATTGCCTTAGGGCGAAATCATTCCACTTGAATGAAACATTCTTCACTGAAAAAGGCAGGGAACTGAGCGAGGAAGGGATTGAGTATTATGTTTCCTTCGTGAAAATACTGCAAAAAGAATTATGAAATTATAATTGAATTTAAATTAGCTTTAAATTAATTTGCAACCAGAATTTGTTTATAGCAGAAAGTGAGAGAAATGCCTGAAGAGCAAATGAGAAAAAAGGAAGTTGAATTAAAGGTCCAGGACACTGACCCAAGCCATGTAGGCAGAAACATTGTTACATTAGACAAGAATACAAAAGAGAAATTGGATGTAACCTCGGGGGATATAATAGAAATAGAGGGAAGCAAGAAGACTGCAGCAATAATCTGGCCTGCAAGAGCAGAAGACGAGGGAAAAGGAATTATAAGAATGGATTCTTTGATAAGGCACAATTCAGGCACGGCATTAGGGGAAAAGATAAGGGTAAGGAAAGCAGAGTACAAGGAAGCAAAAAAAGTTGTTCTTGCCCCCACAAGAGAGGTAAGAATAATTGCCTCAGGTTATGACAGGATATTAAAGAAGAGTTTTATTGGAAGGCCTTTAGTGAAAGGGGACAATGTCTGGATTTCAGTCTTCGGCTCAGGATTCATTTACACTGTAATAGACACTAACCCGAGAGGCACAGTGAAAATAACAGACTTCACGCAATTCATTCTGAAAGAAGAGCCAATAAAAGAGGCATTGGAGGGAGTGCCAAAGGTTGCATACGAAGACATTGGGGGATTGGACGAACAAGTTCAGAAGATAAGAGAGATGATTGAACTGCCAATGAGGCACCCGGAATTATTCAGGAAATTAGGAATTGAACCTCCTAAAGGCCTATTAATCCACGGGCCTCCTGGAACCGGAAAGACACTTTTAGCCAAAGCAGTTGCAAGCGAAACAAATGCCCATTTCATTTCAGTGAACGCCCCCAGCATAATGAGTAAGTATGTTGGAGAGGCAGAGGAAAGGATAAGGCAGATGTTCAAGGAGGCAGAAGAAAGCGCTCCATCAATAATATTCATTGATGAAATTGATGCTATTGCACCAAAAAGAGAGGAGGTAATTGGAGAGGTAGAGAGAAGGGTTGTAGCGCAACTGCTTGCAGCAATGGATGGAATGGAGGCAAGAGGCAACGTAATTGTCATTGGAGCAACAAACCGGGTGAATTCATTGGATGAAGCCCTTAGAAGGCCTGGAAGATTTGACAGGGAAATAGAAATTGGTGTTCCAGACAAAAAAGGAAGGCTCCAGATACTTCAAATTCATTCAAGGGGAATGCCTATACCAAAAGAAACAAAAGATGCTGACTTGGAATACTTTGCTTCAATCACCCACGGCTTTGTTGGGGCAGACTTGGCTGCATTAGCAAAGGAAGCAGCAATGAAGGCTCTTAGAAGATATCTGCCAAAAATTAATTTAGAGGAAGAAACAATTTCAGCAGAGGTATTAGAGGAATTGGAGGTGAACAGGCAGGACTTCATTGAAGGAATGAAGGAAGTCCAGCCTTCAGCTTTGAGGGAAGTATTGGTTGAAGTGCCTAACGTGAAATGGGCTGACATTGGTTCCTTGGATGAAATAAAAGAGGAATTAAAGCAGGCAGTGGAATGGCCTTTGAAGTACCCTGATTCATTCAAGAAGATGGGCATAAGGCCTCCAAGAGGAATATTATTGTATGGGCCTCCTGGAACCGGAAAGACAATGCTTGCAAAGGCTGTAGCAACGGAAAGCGAGGCAAACTTCATTTCAATTAAAGGCCCTCAATTGGTTTCAATGTATGTAGGCGAAACAGAGAGGGCAATAAGAAAGATCTTCAGGAAGGCAAGGCAGGTAAGCCCTGTAATAATATTCTTTGATGAAATTGACTCAATTGCTGCAGTGAGAGGCTCTGCATTTGACTCAGGGTCTTCAGACAGGGCAGTAAACCAGCTCTTAACTGAATTGGACGGAGTAGAAGAATTAAAGGATGTTGTCTTTATTGCTGCAACCAACAGGCCTGACTTGGTGGATCCAGGGCTTTTAAGGCCTGGAAGAATAGACAAATTAATTGAAGTGAAAGCCCCGGATGAGAGGGCAAGAATTGATATATTCAAGATTCATACTAAGGGAGTTCCATTAGGGAGAGATGTTTCAATAGAAGAATTATCAAAGAAGACTGAAGGATTCAGCGGGGCAGACATCGAAGGCCTTGTGAGAGAAGCAGCGCTTATTTCATTAAAAGAAAGCAAGATGCAGGCCAGCAAAGTGGAATTAAGTCATTTCCTTGAAGCAATGAAGAAAGCGAAGCCCACAATCTCAAAGGAAACAATCGAAGCATACGACGAATTCAAAGAGCACGCCAAAAACTTCAAGCCCTCCTATGTAGAATAGGAATTCCTAATCTTTTTTCCCAGATTTCTTCTGCCCTAGTTTTATTTTTAAGCGTTGGATCATGCCAGATAATATATTTAATTAATCTGATTTTTGTTTTGTTAGGAAGTTTTGAATCAGCTATCTTGAAAACAAATTTATCATAATTTGACCCTTCTTTTTTCAAGTCAGTTGCAGTAATTCCAATTTCTTTAAATAATTCAAAAATTTGTTCTTTGTTCCCCTTTTTCTTTAATACTGCTCCCCTAAATTTTTGTCTTTGTTCTTTGCTCGTAAAAAAAACAGGCTCTCTAACATGAACATCACCTGTTTCTTCTTTGATTGTAAAATGCTTTGTTTTGAATAAAGGAATTCTTTCAATTGAGCCATGCTTTTGAATTAATTCTTCAAGTTTTTTTCTGGCATTATTGCGCCTAGCAATCCCTGAATCCAGATAAAGCAATTTTTTCGGTCTTTTAGGGGTTTCAGACATACAATTAAAATAAGGGAAAAGTAGAATAAAAACCTAATGGATTTTCAGTTAATTCCTTACATGAAACTGAAAAATCCAAAAAACCACAAAAGCAATGGAATGAACAGGATTGCCCACACTAATTTATTCCACACGAAAACCTTTGCCCCGTCCAATGGACCGAAAGGAATCAAATTGAACAAAGCCAAAAACATGTTGATGCTGAAGCCCATAAGTGAAATCGTAAAAAGAATTGGATTCAAAGCAAAAATTAATGCTCCGCCAAGGAAAGCAAAACCCAAAACAATATTGGTCAAAGGACCAGCAACAGATATTAGGCCAAACTCATTCCAAGCCTTTTCTTCGCTGAAGTCCTCAAACTCATAGGATTCCTGGCCTGATTCCTCATGCACTACTTTCCTTCCCTTAAATTTTCTTTCCCCAATATACACTGCCCCCGGGGCAGCAAATACAACCCCTAAAAGCAGAGCTAAAAATATTGCAAGAATTAAACCGTAAGGCCAAAGCCTAAATTCAGCGTGATAACTGAAGTGCCTTGCAGTGAACCTGTGCATCAATTCATGGAACACAAAAGCAGTTCCAACAACAACCAAAGAAACAATCAATGCAAAAACAAAGCCAGCAATATTGAAGCCTTTCCCGGCCAAATCTATAGCGCTGAAATTGCCCAAGGCCGCAGCAAAAGCAAAAGACAGCCCAAGCCACGCCACCACAAGATCTCTCAGTTCAGTTGAATTCAATTAAAGCACCACAAAATTTTCTATGGGAAAATAATTAATAAAACAACAGGTTTTTATATAAGTAAAGATATTTCTATTAATTAGAGGTGAAAGATAAATGCCTAAACCAAAAAGATCCGTAAAACGCAAAAAAATTAGAGTACAAAAACCCAAAATTTGTAGTATGAGTGCTGCGCGGGGCAAGGGCGGATTTGGTATAAAATGATTAGTTAATCTAAAGTCTTTCGTCAATCCCCGTAGAAAAATTTATTTAAATTTAATTGCTTTGAAATTCCCTATGATTCACGAAGAGAGAGTTGGGCAGATTTCCGTTGAATTGATCATATTGCTTGCTGCAGTGGTTGCAGTGGCTTTAGTTCTTGTAACGCAATTGCAGAAGACAGGCGCAAAAGGCGCACAAGCACTCGAAGACAAATCAGACGACATATTCAAGAAAATCAGCGAGATAAAGTGAAGCCCTTGAAGCAAAAAAACAGGGCGCAGGCAAGCATTGAATACCTGATAGTATTAAGCGCTTTCCTTGCATTGCTTGCGCTCTTCACGCCCATTGCAGCAAAAATTTATTACTCCTCGCTCTTTTTCTTAGATGCAAGAAACGCCCAGTCCTTCTCCCATGAAATAAAAAGCGCACTAAAACAAATGGAATTGCTTGAAGACGGCTCAAGCAAAAACCTTTCAGCAAGCCCTCTGAATGAATGGATGCTTTCAGTCAACGGAGAAGGAATCCAAATAAAAATCGAGAGCGCAGAATTAGGAAAAACAAAAATTTTAGAGCAAAAATTCGAAAGCCAGCAGAAAATAGAGGAAAGTGAATTCACCCTAAAAAAGAATTCTCTTATCACAGTCTCAAAATCAAACAACATTATTTCAATAGAATACAGTCAAACTTAATCCTTGCACTTTCAAGAAACCATCCAAATAAAAGCCTTTCACTGAAATCCTCTGCGCCTTAAAATTAAGATATGTTGAATTAACAAAAATTTTTTTGCCTTCAAATTCTATTATCCCTGCATTTGAAGGGAAATTTTGCAGGAAGTCTTTCTCCATTTCATCTTTGCTGAAACACCTTTCCTTCACCCACACCTTGATTAAATCATGTTCCTTTTGAACTAAAACCAGTTCATCTGCTTTGCCTTCATTTCTGTGAAGGGGGAATGCAATTAATGCAACCAATAAAATGAAACTCAATATTACTTCAAGAGAAAAATAGACTGCCCTTTCATTCACTGCAGAACACCCCAACAATCTTTGCCTTTTTTTCTTCGAGAATTCCCTGCACCAAAACAAAACGGCTCAATGAAATGCAGTTTCCTGAACCCTCTTCAGAAAAAATTTTTTCTTTTTTCCCATCAAACTCCAAGTAAATGCCTTTAACGAAATCCGGCTTTTTTTCGCTTTTCATTTTTTTTAATTGCTCATAATCCATTACATTTGATTTTACTCTTTTAACTTCAGAGTCATAAAAAGCAGAGCCTAAAAACGCATTGTTTTCATCTGAATTCTTCACAAGGGAATCCATCAATGAAATAGCCTTTGAATTCAATTCCTTTTCCCCCAATTTTTCCCTGAAATAAGATGCCTCCCTGCCCAGAGAATAAACCATCAAAAAAACCATTAAGAGAACCAGAAGGAAAGCAAAGCCCAAATCCAAAGAAAACAAAAAGCCTTTTTTACCGATAGTGCTCATTCAATTTCACCTCTATTTCATTTGAGTTCTTTCCTTTGATATTCAAGACATTTTCTGCAATGATGAATGAAGCAGAATTCCTGTCCTTTACAATGCTCTTGCTTTTGCCTTCTTCCACAAAACAGTTTTCCTTTGCCTTGAATTTGCCTCCAGAATTGGAGTAAATGGAATTCACTAATTCAGCGCAGTGAAGAGAAGAAGATTTTGCCTCAAAAAAGTTTTTTGAGCTCAATGCCTTCTGGCCCTGAATTGAGAGCGCTGAAAACATTGCTGAAATCAATGCGAGAAATACTGCAAGAGAAATCATTGCCTCGAATGAAATGATCCCCTTGTTTTTCTTCATGGAAGCACCTGCACTGCAATAACCTTCTTCGAGTAATCAATTGGAATCTGGAAGAAGGATTCAAATTTAGGGAAAGAAATTTGCGCGGAAAGCACAGAGTCCTTCAGTACCCCCCCGTGAAAGCTGTAATCCACAAGGAAAACCCCTTCCCCCATTCCTACAACAAGAACATTGGATTTTTCATTTAGGGAAACAGAATTAAATTTTATTTTGGGTGTGCCTGAATAATTTTCTTCTATTTCTGCATAAAATGAATTCAAATTTCCATTTATCTTTTCTTTGAGAAGCACAGGATTAATGTTCTTTTTGCTGACTTCATCCCTTATTGTTTTTTCTATGAGGAAATCGGTATTCTCTTCAAGCAGAGTCCTGTAAAAGTTTGCTTTCTCTGCTGCAAGCAGTTCTGTTTTTGTTTCATCCAGCTTTTCTGCGAATTCCTGCTGCCCTTCAATTAAAGCAAAATAAATGAAAGCAAATACTGCAACCAATAAAAAGCTGAATAATCCCTTGGAATTCAATTCCAACCCCCTCAAAGAAAAAAGGAAAGGAAAAGGAATAAAAATTTTTTCCTTCGACTAACAACGAATTCGAGCAAAATTTCCGGCAATTATTCTGCAAAATTAAGGTTTTAACCTATCATCCCCATACAAGTTATAAGGCGATAATGAGGCTACGGCTTGCTGTTTCTTTTTTTAATTCTTCCAACAAAAAAACCTAGTGTCATAGATAAAGCAATTATTAATGCCAAGAAAGCAATTAACTGGATTGTTGTAATTCCGTAAGCGCCTGAAATAGGCCTGCCTAATTCGCTTGTCTCTGAATCAGCTTTTCCGGCAGTTTCCCCTGCTGAAGGGGCTAAAACCTGGCTTGGAGCCATGATTTTAGCATTGTATTCTTTTGTTTGAATTTCGGTTCCAGCGCTTAAAGAGCCCTGCTGTAATGCGCTTGAAAAAAGATAAATCATACCAATTAATGCAATAAAGGAAATTCCAACCAGAATTAGAACATTGGTCTGCATGCTTGGCTCAAGGAGGTTCTTCCCCTTTCGCGTGAGAGAGTAATACTTCCATTTCCTGCCTTCATCATTCAATTGAACCAAATTGGACTGAACCAGAATGTCCAAATGCTGTTTAATTGTGGGCGAAGCCAAACTCAGTTTGCTTGAGAGCTCTGTGAGAGTGTGGTTTCTTTGTTTTAACAGCTTAATTATATGTACTCTTGTGTCAGAAGAAAGCGCTTTGAATTCATTTGAGGAAAGGGTGATTTCAACCATAAACAATAAGTTATATATAACTGAAAACCCTTTTAAAGACTTTCATTTTTGTTAGGCAAAACCATAACAGTAAATACAATTAAATATACTTTCAATAATAATAAAAATGATAAAAAAATTAAGCATTAAGTTAATTAGGCAAAAACCTTAGTGATCAAAAATGCCGTTAATCTATGTTGAAGCACTAAAGCTGAGTTTGAAGACATTTCCTTTCACTTTATACAGGCTTGTCTACTACATTCTTTTCTCAATTTTTGCTTTCGGCATATTCTTTGTTTTCTCTTTTGCCCTTGCGTCAAACCAGAATGCCTTTTTCAGGATTGCAGTAATAATTGCAGCATTAATTGTATTTCTGGATTACTGGCACTTCTTCAGGAGGAGATTTATCTACAAAATCAAAAACGCGCAGGTTGCAATTCTCGCTGAAATAATCAGGGGAAAAGATGTTCCCACCTTTAAAGCCCAGCTGACTTTAGGCTCAAACATAATAAAAGAGAAGATAGGAAACATAAAGGAATTAAGGGAGTTTGAAGAAAAGATTGCAAGGATAGCCAGAAAGATATCGCGCGAGCTCATGATAGTGGAGGTTGTCCCTAATTTAATGCACTCTACAACAGAAAACATCTTAATGTACATTTTCCTGAACAAGGACATTGAACTGAACACAGCTGCAAGAGACGCCATCATCTTATTCCAGCAAAAGAAAAGAAAAATATTGTTTGTTAATTTTGTTCTCTTAATTTCCTCTTACGTTCTATTCGCTTGCTTTTACCTGCTTTCATTATACACTGTTTTCGGGATAATGAATGTTCAATTAAATGAATTCTATTATTTCCTATTCCTTTCAGCTGTGTTCCTTCTCTGGATTCTCGTGTACGAGACAATATTTGCCTCTTTTCTGGTTTGCTGGAAGACCTGGTTTTTTGTTTTGGCTGTAGAGAATGACACCCCTTCAAAGGCAACCAGAAATTATTTGGAGAACATAAACCCTGAATTCAATGAGATTTCAGCCCAAGCAAAGGTTTTCTTTCCAATGAGAACAATAAAAGAAAGGGATTTGGTGAAGTATAGGGTTGAGAGGGTTTCCGCAATCATCAAGAAAAAGGCCGCAGAGAAGAAGATTGAAATGCCTGCAGCAGAAAAGCTTTCATTGGAGAAAGTAATGGAACCCAAAATAATTCAATTGAAGAGGTTTGAAGAGGAAATGAGAAAAAAGCAGGAGTCAATAGAGGAAGAAATGATTTCAAAGCAGAAGCCCTTGCATGAAACCAAGCAGATAGACAGAAAATTATTGGAGCAATTGGAAACACAGGAAATGCTGAAGAAGAGCCCTGAATACAAGATAAGCTACTTGAAGATACTTGACAACCTGATAGTTCAATTAAATGAATGCTTGAAAGGAAACAACAAAATTGAAGTAGTGAATTTAAAAAGAGAAAGAGAAAACCTGTGGGAGGCAAAAGTCTACATCAACGAGGACCCCTACGAATTCATTTTAGATGATGTGGGCCTAATAAAAGACTTCTTTGAGCTTTAAAGGCATTCACTTTAAAATTTATTTCAAGCACAAGAAATTCTATGAAGCAGAACATTTTCTCCAAGAGCCTGGTGCACGAATTATTCAAGGACGAAAGGTTTTTGTACCCTGAAAGCATTCCTGAAAGGCTGCCTCACAGGGACAAGGAAATAGAGGAAATAGCTTTTGCATTAAAGCCCTTAAGCCAGGGCAGAAAGCCCTCCAATCTTTTCCTTGCAGGAAAATCAGGCACAGGAAAAACTGTAACAGCAAAATTTGTGTTACAGCAGCTGCAGGAGTATACTGACCGAGCAAAATCCTTGTATGTGAACTGCTTTGAATTCAATTCAAGGTCTTCAATCCTTACAGCAATATCAAACTTTGCAGGCTGGCCCACTCCAAGGAGAGGGATTGCAGTGGACGAAATCTACTCCAGAATGATTTCAGCGCTAAAGAAAGCAGAGTTCTCCCCTGTAGTAGTATTGGATGAATTAGACCAGTTGCTTCAGGAAGGCGAGGCCTCAAAGCTTTTGTATGACCTCCTGAGAATAATTGAATTCGAGAAAATTCGCTTGGGCCTAATAATAATTTCAAATGACCTTTCACTCACATCAAAATTAGACCAAAGGGTGAAAAGCTCTCTCTGCGAGCGCACAATAATATTTGAGCCTTATTCCCCGCAACAGCTCAAAGACATCCTGAATGACAGAGTTCAGAAAGCCTTCTTCCCAGAAAAAGTTGAAAGAGATGTAATAAACGTTGCTGCTGCACGCGCTGCAAAAACGGGGGGGGACGCAAGGATTGCAATTGAATGCCTGCTTAAAGCAGGAAGGATTGCAGAAAAACAGAATTCAATGAAAGTGGAATTAAAGCACTTAAAGGAAGCAATGAATTTAATTGACGAAAGCATTTCAAGAAAAAAAGTTCTGCCCTTCCTTGATGAAAAAGAAAAATTTCTTCTCAGAATCCTCTCAGAGAAAGGCTCAATGAATTCAGGCTCTCTCCTAAAAGAATTCTGCTTGAAGAAAAAAATCAGCATAAGGCACTTCAGGGAGATAGTGAATGGATTAGAGAGCAAAAAAATCATTGGAACAGAGAAAATCTCCCTGCCCACAAGAGGCAAAAGCAGGAAGGTCTTCCTCTCAATCAAAAAAGAATTGATTAGTGAAGCTTTGGCTCCAAAATAAAATAATAGCGAGTTTCATATATGATTAGAAGAAGAAAACCGATTCATTTCGTTTTTAGTGCTCACGGCGCATCTGAAATATATAGAAAAAAGCCGCTTTCAAAAAATGTTAAAACATTTGTTACAGAAGGCGGGGAAGGATGGCCTGCAGATAAATTATTTACAAGGGAAGTGGTTGCCAAATTACCTGAATCAAAAAAAAGGGAATATACAAAAAAGCAATTTTTCCTGAGTCTTTTAGAAAGCGGAAAAAAACTGGTTATTGGTGAAACCGTTATTCCAAACAGCATTGAAAAAGAAAAACTGCACTTATTACATTACAAAATGTTCAGGTTTCTTGAAACTGCTGCTTCAAAACCCAGTCTAATTAATGTCAAAAAGTATTTAGTTGCAGTTGCAAGATACAATAAATTCCGTCATAAATTAATTCGCAGAACCATTAAAAAATTAATTAAACAAAAGGAAATACCCCTTGAGGCACAGTATGGGACTTACCATTCTCTTCTTTCAAATGAACTAAAAAAAAGAGGAATTGAAAGTAGCCGTGAAATAATGCCCCAAGTATTTGATTGGGAAACTATTTTGTTGAGAAAGCTTATGCTGGGTATTAAACCTCAATCAATAAGCCCTGTTGAATACAAAAAAGGGGTTATTTCTTTTAGGGCTAACATAAATAAAAATATGACTAAAATTATTACTGGGAAATATCATTCTAAAATAACTGATAGAGATTTCAGGTTTCTGTCTTTAGTAGAAACAACATTGTTAAATAGACTTGAAGAAAAACAAATTGATGAAATAATTAAAAAAAGGGATGTTAGTTTAATGTTTGAATTTAATGGACTGCCAAACCCTTTCAAAGAAAATACCCCCTACAAAGAATTTCGCAAAAAGCTCGTTGAGTTCTTGAATAAATATTCAGAATTTCAAAAAACGCACAAGCAATTTTGAAAAGCAGCACATAAAGCAAAAGAATAAATATTAATTAATGCCTAATAAGTATCTATAGAATTCAGGGGGAGGTTTCAGATGGCATTAAAAAAATTTAAGCCTGCAAAAGAAGAAACAGCAAAGCTGAGGAACATTATAATGGAGTTCCCGAAAGTGCCCGGGGTTCCAGACGAGGAAATGGCTTTCAGGGTAGTTAAATTATACTTCGAGGAAATTGCAAGATTAGGCTTCAAGAGAAGGCTTGACTTGGACGCAATAATCAACGCATACTTTTACGCCCTTGCAAGGCTTGAAAGAAAAGACAAGGAATTGAAATTCATCCAAAAGAAGGTCCTGAAAGAGGAAGCAGAGCTCAGCCGAGAAACAAAAGAAGAAATGATCCCAGAACCGTGAAAGGCAAAAAAATTACTTCCAGAATTTCATTTAATTAAATAATTCTTTTTTTGATTATTTTTTGGAAGGCTTCTCCTCCCATTTCCCTAAAAACTTCATCCATATTATTTGCTTTCCTAATCTCATCAAATGATTTTGACACCATAATCACGTCTTTATTTTTTAAATATCTTTTTGTTTCCATTTGCGGATTTAGTTCTGCAGTTTTTAACACGTCATCCCATGAAACTACAACATCTGCTTCTCTTATAAGTTTTAAAGCTTCTGGTCTTTTATAATACAGGTCTTTATAAGCAAAGTCTCTGAAACCAACTGTATTAACAACAAATTTTTTATTAAGTCTTTTTTGTTTAACCATTCTTTTGAATCCTTCCATTTCTCTAAGACTAGAGCCTTGCCCGGTCCAACAAACAAAAACCACTTTTATTTGCCGCTTCTTTATTCTTCTCAGTCTTTCTCTTGCTTTTGGTGGAGCAGTAACATATTTTGATGTTTGAAGAGCTTTTCTAATTAAAACATTTTCGGGTTTTCTTTTCTGCAAAATTCTCTTTATTTTCAGGTGAGTTGGATTGAATTTCATTTTTTATGCCTTTAATTTTTATTGCAGTTCCAGTTCCATTACTGTTGTATTAGCTTCCAAGCCGAAGTTGTTCAAGGCCTTCTGGTTTATTTCGCCGATCAGTCCCTTCATTTTTTTGTCTGCAAGGATTTCTGCTGCCCTGCCTTCAATTAATGCAGGATGAACTATTTCCTTTAACTCGTAATTGAAGGAGAAGTTCTTTGCTATTGCTTCGAGGGCAGACTTCATTTCATTGAAATTGGATTTTGAGTGAGAGAAAGCCAGGCATAATTTGAATGGTTCCCTTACCCTTGTTTCAGTCTTTTCATTCAATTCAATTGTTCTTCCCAATTCAAAGATTTTCTGGGGGAAAGGGCAGTGCTTGTTCCTGCCCAAAAAATTCAGTGCCTCAGGAATCAAGCTCAGCCTGAAGACGCTGAAAGAAGAGGAAACAGGATTGCTTAATTCAATAAAGCCCAAATCCTTCAAATTCATCTTCTGCTCCTGTATTTCCCTTGAAGTCAAATGAAAGGAGGAAGTTTCCTGCATTCCCATTCCAGTGCACAATTCTCTTAAAGCCTCGAATTTCTTGCTTTCAGGAAGCTCCGAGCCCTTTGTTGGAAGAAGAACTTTTTCTGGAATGAATTTATTGAAATCAAAAGCTATTGCAATGTCTTCAATCACATCAATTGAATGCAGGATATCAGCCCTGTAATCAGGGTAAAGCACTTCAATGTTCTTTCCCTTGATTTTTCCAATCATCCTCTTTTTCTCGAGCAGTGAAAGGATTTCTTTCTCCCTCAAATTCTGCCCCAAAACTTTTTCTATTTCCCCAACAGCAAAGGAAATCTTTTCTTCCCCGAATTTTGGAGTGACAATCTTTTGCTTTGTTCCTTCATATGCAATTTCGATTGATTCAATTTTTCCTCCCCTGTCAGCCAAAGCCATGCACATTATCTTAAGCGCAATTTCCACCAGCTTTTGATTAAAGCCTGTGACATCAACAAACAAATTCCTTGTGTTTTCTGTGACCTTTCCTGAGCTTTCTGAATTAATTATTGGGGGCATTGAAAGCACTTCGTTCCCTGAATCCACAAGCAAAGGGAATTTGGTGAAGTTCTCTATTAAATGCCCGAATTCTTTTCCTTTAGGGTGCTTAAGAAGAATTTCCCTCAAACTCAATCTCTCGCTGAAGCCTAAAGGAACGAATTCAATTGAAGGTTCAGCTGCATAGTATTTTATATTGCCTTTCACTTTATCCAAATCGAAAACACCGATTGCTATCTCTCTTCTTTTTCTTCCGAAGCTCTCACAGATTTTCTCCTGCAATTGAATCAATTGAGCCAGCATGAAATCGTTTACTTTCACTCCTTTCACTATCGCATAAGCTGCTTTAGGCCTGATGCCCTCAAGGGCAGAATCAACAAAAGCCTTTCTCCCAGATGGTTTTGCATTATATGAAGGGAGGCCTTTTTCTATTCCGTACTGTGCCTTCAGTTCCCTTGCAATTCCTTCTGTTGACCATAAGTCAGGTCTGTTTGTGTCCTTCAAATCAACTTTAATTTTGTCTTTATCCTCGCTACTGACTGAATTTATTTCGCCTTTCACGTAAAGCAGGCCCTCCTCTAATTCCTTTATACTGAAGTTTCTTTTCATCAGCGAATTAAAATCCTTTAATGAAATTTCAATTGTAGGCATTATCCCACCAATTCTAAGCAATGCTCGGTTTTATTTTTATTTCGCCATTTTCCTCTCTAACATAAATCTTTTCTTTTCCTCTTAATTTAAGCTTTCTTGTTATCTGTACAGGTATAACTGCAGCGAGAGAATTCCCTATCTTTATTAAATGCCTTTGCTCAGCTTTCAAATTCTCTAAAGCCTCTATTTTTTTCATTATATCTTCAGGGTACCATATTTCAGAGCATTTGCTGCATTTGAAGGCATCAACATATAATCCAGCTTCTATTTCCTCTTTAAACTTCCTTAATTTTCCTTTCTCACAAAGGGGGCAAATTTCACCTTCAATCATATTAATCCTTCACCTTTTCCAGTATGCAGTGATCACAAAACATTTTTCTTTTTTGTCTTTCCAAATTACAACCAATGTTCCTTTCCTGTAATCTTTTATGCTTTGGTATTTGTTTGGTTTTTCTTCCAGTTCTTTTTTGCCTGAATTAATGCAGTCAATTGCAAGACTTGAATCAATGTTTTTGTCTTTTCTGAAATGCTTACTGAAAAAAAATAAACGCTTCATGAAAACACTGCTATACTAATTAATATTAACAAATATATATAAATATATATTATTCCACCATCATCTTTTGTTTCCTCAGCCAGTCCAAGTTATAGGAGAAGAGTTCCCTTGCATCATTTATTCCTAGCTTGAACATTGCAAGCCTGTCAGCCCCAATGCCCCATGCAAGCGCCCTGCCTTTAATTCCTAAGTTCTCTGTAATTTCAGGCCTAAAAATTCCTGCTCCCCCAAATTCAATCCATCCCATTTCAGGGTGCAGTGCATTCAACTGCACTGAAGGCTCAGTGAAAGGATAGTAATCAGGAATGAATTTTATTTTTTCTGCTCCCGCAATCTCTTCAGCGAATTCCTTGAGCATTCCAAGCAGGTGCCTGAAGGTGACAGTAGAATCAACAATGAATCCCTCCAATTGATTGAACTCAATTAAATGGGTTGCGTCAACCACGTCAGGTCTGAAACAACGTGCAATAGAAAAATATTTTCCTGGCAGTTCAACGCCTTTCACCATCTGCCTTGCGCTGTGCGCTGTACCGTGGGCGCAGGGCATAAGCCTTGAAGCAATCCTCTCGCTCCAATTGTACTGCCAGCCCCTGCTCTTTGAATTGCCTCCATTCTCGTGCGCTGCCTTTATTTTCTCCACAACCCTTTTTTCAGGAAGCAATCCAAACTTTGGCTGCTTTAGCTGGTATGTTTGAGTCCAGTCCCTTGCAGGATGGTTCTGGGGCTGAAACAATACATCAAAGTTATAGAATTCCTGCACAATCAATGGAGAGGGCATTTCCTTGAATCCTAATTCAATTAATTTTCTTTTCATTTCATCCAGGAACCTCAGGTAAGGCTGCTTTTTTCCAGGAAAGACTTCAGGCACAGGCTCCTGAATATTATATTTCCTTTGAATTTTTGCTTGGCTCAATAATTTTGCTCCTTGAGCTCCTTGCTCGCTCACAGAGGCAAACTCAATGCTCTTCTCTTTCATTCTAATAAAGTCTTTTCTTTGCTGGAGCTCCCTCAGAATATTTTTTTCTTCATTGTTCAGATCGTTTGAGGGCAGTTCCCTGCCAGAAATTTTTTTGAGAATTTTTTCTTCTGCGCTCTCTTCTTTCAGGGCATTCAATCCTTTTTGTGTCAGCTTTAATTTTAGTGTTCCCTCTTTTCTTACTTCAATCCATTGCTTTCTTTTGGCCTGACCCAAAGAAATGTTTAATTCTTCCTTTCCCAAGGATTTTATTTCTTCTATTGCCATCCAGTCCTTTGCATTCAACTCCTTAATCAATTTTTTTTCTGCAAGGCCTTCCTTCAATGCCTTTAAGCCTTCTTCCCCTAAAAGAATGAATTGCTTTTTCTCAATTCTCGTTGAAGCAAGGTTCTTTTGCTTGAGCCACTGCATTGCCCTTCTCGCGCTGTCAATGCCCATGCCTGCTTTTTTTGCCAGATCCTCTGCATTCAATTCCTTTTTTGCCTCGCTCAATGCCTTTAATGCCTTTCTCTCGATTTCGCTTAATTCCTCTAACACCTTCTCCAAGGCCATAAAATCATCCTTTTACTTTAATAATTACTGAAAGTTTATTTAATTCTTTATCAATTATTATTTTAATATGAAAGAATTCGTGATGGATTCAGCTGTAATCCTGAACAACTTCAACTTCAGGTTCTCAGGCCAAGAAAAATTTTATGCCACAAATGAAGTATTAGACGAATTAATTGACTTCAGGAGCAAGAGGCTAGTAGAAGCAGGGCTGAAGCAGAAGCACATCGAAGTAAGAGAGCCTTCAAAGGATTCATTAAAGAAAGTGGAGAGGGCAGCGTATGCACTGGATTTAAGGCATAGACTTTCTCAAGCAGACCTTTCCATAATTGCCCTTGCATTTGAATTGAAACTGCCTTTGCTTTCAGACGACATTCAAGTCCAGAAAATATGCATTCAATTAGGCCTTCAATTTGATTCAGTGTTCAGGGAGAAGATTGAGCCAAAAAAATAATTTAATTCAGATTTTTGAGATTTCTTCCCTGATTTTTCTGCATTCACTAAAAAATTTGTTGATTCAACGACAGAAAACGAAATCATCTTTTTATGCTCAAACCTTTTATTTGCTTAATTTTTTCATAGATATTTTTTCCAGTTTCTGTTTCTTCTGCTTCATAATAATCAACATTCATAACAACTATTTTGTTTTTTAACAGCATTAATAATTTCTTGCGCTCTCCCTCTTCGGCGTACTTTTCTATTAATCTATACAGCCTCGTTTCAAATCCTACATCTGCGCATATTAATGCATCAGCTTCTTTGAGTTTTTTAAACACTCCTTCCTTTATCCTTGCTCTTGCGATATCCCCTATTCCTAAAGTTTTTATATCAAACCTTTTAGAAATTCTATTTTTTTCCACAAACGAACTGAAACCTAAACCCAATTGATTGCTAAACCCCCATCCAGAATCACAAAAAAACACTATTTTTCTTTTTTTTCTCATTGAAAAAGCAATTGCTCTCCTAAGCCTTCTGGTTGCAGCAGAAATTAATTTTTTGTCTCTATGCCTTTTCTCAAATCGCAAAATTCCTTTGTACAATTTGCTTTTTCTTGAAGTAATCCTTTTCATTTTATCCTCTCAGCATTATCTTTACAACATCTCCGTCTTTGAGGGCGTGCTCTTTTCCTATTTTTTGCCCTGTCCTGCAGTCTATTGCTGCAATGAATCTTTCAATGAAGTCTGTGTGGATTTTTCCTGCCAGGTCAATTGCATTGGAGCCTTTCTTCAAAAGGAAAGAATCGGGAAGTACAGCCCCTGTACCTGAAGTCCACTTGTGCTGGTCTTGCACTGGGTAAACAGCAATTAAATCCAGCAAGCTGAAGGCTGTTTCATTCACTGCCTGCTGCACTCCGGTACCGCCATACTTTTCCAGAATGTGCGTTCTAATAAATTCTAAGGCGTGCTTCTGTTTTTCCGGAATTTCCTGCTTCAATAATTTGAATTCTTTTTCTCCTGGAACATATTCAATTATTCCTGCCTTTGCTGCCTTCCTTAAAGCTAACTCGGATTCAGCGCTGCAGGCAACAATCTTTTTTTTGGGAAACTCCTTCTTTAGCCTCTCAAAATTTTCTTGCGCGCCTTCAACATCAATCTTGTTTGCTGCAATCAAAATAGGCTTTGATTTCTCCCTTATTTTCTCGCTGAATTCAAGGAGTGCTTCCTCGTTCCAGGAATCAGGTTTAAGGGAGAAGTCTTCTTTTTTTATTACTTCTTTAACTTCCTCTTCTGTAATGCCTAATCCAGTCAAGTTTTTTGCTAAGGCCTCATAAGGCCCTTTGGGGTCAAGTGAAGCCTGCTTTGAAATCTTCCCCCAGTTTTTTGTGAGAATGCCTTTGATCCAGTGCGCAATCTCTTTCTCCAAAAACTTTATGTCCTGGGCCGGGTCATGGGAGCCTTTTCCTACAATTTTTCCTTCAGAGTCAGTTGAGCCAGAAACATCAATTACGTGAATTAATGCTTGAGCCTGAATTAAGTCATTAAGGAATTGGTTGCCTAAGCCTTTTCCCGCATGCGCTTCAGGGACAAGGCCTGCAACGTCAAGCAATGAAATTGGAATTAACCTTACCCCATTAATGCATTTGCTGTTCACTGGACTGCATTCTCTTCCCAAATCTAAGTGGGGGCATCTTGCCTTCACATAGGTTGTGCCTTTGTTTGGGTTGATTGTAGTGAAAGGATAATTAGCTATCGGAACATCTATTAAGGTTGCAGCAGAAAAGAAAGTGCTTTTGCCTACATTAGGCTTTCCTACAACCCCAATCTCCAATTAAATGCCCCCTAAATTGTTCAATTATATTTTTTGCACTGAAAGCAATAAAAAACGCAAACCTTAAAATAGAGAATAGCAACAATTTATTTAGCTGAATTAATTATTTGGTTTAAAGCAAAAGAGGGGAGATATTGCAGGAAGCCGTAATTGCCATCATAATTGGAATAATTGTTGTTGCAGCAGGGGCAGCATTCATTGTAATGCAACAGCCCCCGACAGGAAAAGCTGACCTGCCCTGCCCTTGCTATCACGCCTGCAATACAATCCTGCCGGCAATTGCTTCAAGTTCAACAAATAATTCTGTTACAGTTAGCTGGACTTATAAAGGAAACAGAACGGAACTTCAAAGATCAGAAAACGCGAGCACTTGGACTAAAATATATGAAGACACTGTGCCACAGCAGACAGAAGAAATCGAAAAAACCTATACTGACACAAATGTTTCTAATGGAACAAAATATTATTACAGGGCAATAAATTACGGCCACGGCCACGAAAATGACACTCCTTTCTGCGAGTGCCTAATAGTTTCCTGCAGTTTTAATTCAAGCACAGTGAATGCAACCCCTGTGGCTACTCCAGCTCAGCCAACTGCAAACGCAGGAAATGCCCAAGCCACAGTTTCATGGGGCACAATAACAGGAGCAATAAATTACAGAGTCCAAAGAAACGGAACAGAATTGCCTAATACAATTACTGCCCCAACAACTTCTTTTACTGACACAAGCCTAACAAACGGCCAACAATATTATTATAATGTTAAGGCGTGCTCTTCGGGCACTAACTGCAGTGCATGGTCTGCCCAATCAAACATTGTGGTTCCTTCTTCAGGAGGCCTTGCGCCTTCAGTGAACCCTTTTGGGCCCTACAAAATAAATTTGAGTTTAAATAATACAGTGCAATTGAAGGGAACAGCAACTGATTCAGATGGAACCATAAGTTCAATTGATTGGGCTTCAAGCGACTGCACTGTTCTTTCTCCAACGAGGCTTGGGTTAGGCACGGCAGCAGCAAGCATAATTGCAACACTTCAATGCACTGCTTTAGGGGCAAAGACTGCAACGCTTACTGCAACAGACAACAGCAATACAACAACCACTGCTGAAGCCCAAATTGACGTTTACAACCTGAAAATAGATTCTGCTTCAACAAATAAAAGCTCTTATAATGCAGGAGAAATAATTACCTTCAATGCTTCCTGGGTTTCAAGCATTATTCCAGTTAGCATTTATTTCTGCAAGACAGGAACAATTGATTCAACGCCCCCTTACTGCAGGGACGGCTTATGGTGTTCAATTCCGGATTCAAGCGCAAATTCAGGGAACTGCACTTATAATTCAAGCTCTGCAGACATTGGAACAAAAAATTATTATTCAGCAATATTCAATTCCAAAGGCTACTGGGACAGGGGCCCTGAAGGAAGCTTTGCTATAACAGCATTCAATGACACTCAAGCCCCAGCAGTAACAATTGCTGCCCCCCAAAATAATTCCACGGTATCGGGAACTGCAACAATAAGCGCAGACGCCAATGACAATATAGGGGTATCAAAAGTAGAATTCTATATTGATAATTCTATTATATCAACTGACACAAGTGCGCCTTACTCTTATTCCTGGAATACAACCCAATACTCTAATACAATTCATTCAATTAAAGCAAAAGCATATGATGCAGCAGACAACAATTCTACTACCTTAGTTAATGTAACAGTAAATAATACCTTGCAGCAGCCCCCTGATATTCCAACAGGCCTTTACGGAATAATTGACGACGGAAAAGCAATACTTAAATGGAACAAGGTAAGCGCAGCTACAAGTTATAGCTTGCACTGGCGCGTGAGCATACAGCTAAAAGGAACAATCCCGAACATTACTGATGCAAATTATGTTCACTCAAACATCCCGAATGGCACTGCACACTATTATTCTGTAAGCGCTTGCAATAATGCCGGATGCAGCAATCCATCTGAACCTGAAGTTTCTGTAACGCCAATGGCCTGCACTATTAAAGGCGATGTAAGCCATGATAATAAAATTGACTGCACTGACTGGCAGTGGATAATGGGAATGCTCGGTTTAGGCTATCCTTTAAAACAAATGGACATGTGCGGTGAATTGAACGGAGACGGAAAAATATCAATTAGTGATGCCGTAAAATTAGGCCAAGATTATAATTTGAACTGCGGAACAATAGATGTAATTCCACCAAAAATTGAAATTACAGCCCCATTAAATTATACTACAGTCACAGGAATTGTTGACATAAACGCAAATATTACAGACAATGTAGGAGTAACAAAAGCAGAATTCTATATTGATAGTGACCTTAATTTGACTGATACTACTGCGCCTTATTCTTATTCATGGGATACAATAAATTCAACTGATGGCGCCCACACAATCAAAGTAAAAGCATACGATGCAGCAGGCAACAATGACTCAAATTCAATTGCAGTTACAGTGAACAATGACGGTTATGGCCCGCCAAAAATAAAAAGCTTCAGCTGCACGCCAAGCAGCCATTCAATTACAGCCAACTGGAATGTTACAGGAAGCCCAGCAATATATTACACTTTAAGCAGGGGCCTTTCTTCGGGCTCTTACACTGCAATACCTGCAGCAACAAACATTACATTGACCCAATACATTGATTCAGGCCTTGATAATGGCACAACATACTACTACAAATTAAAGGCAGCCAACAATTACAATGGAGGCAGTTCAGTTGAAAGCACATGCAATGCCATACCCCAAGCATCCTACTGCGGGAACAACATAATTGAATCAAACGAGGAATGCGACGGAAGCAATGGATGCTATCAAAGCACCCGCAAGTGCGATACAGTGAGCAGGAAGTATGGAACAAGGGATGTTTACTGCAATAACAGCTGCAAATGCATTATAGAAGGCTGGACTTGGAGCACAAGCACAAGTTCGGGATCAGATTACTGCAATGAATGCGTTTCCTGCGGGGACGACCAATGCAATTGCAGTGAAACAAAAAGCTCTTGCCCTGCAGACTGCGGTGGCACCATAAATGATACAACGCCTCCAGCAAAGCCAACAGGCTTAAATGCAACGCCAGGCAATGGAAGCGTTGAATTAAGCTGGAATGAAAATGCAGAAACAGACCTTGTAGGCTACATTGTATACTATGGCGCGAGCTCAGGCTCTTATGGAACTGATACAATTGAAACACAGTATAATTCAGCAACAGTGTATGATCTGGGGAATGGCACAACATACTACTTTTCAGTAAAGGCAATTGACTCGAGCAGCAATTACAGCTCATTCTCAAATGAAGTTTCTTCAACCCCACAAGCTTCAAATGCTAATGCCCCTAACCCTCCAAACAATTTAAGCGCAAGCTATTCGTCAGGAAAAGTGGAATTGGATTGGAGTGCTCCAAGCTCTGGAGCTGACTCTTATGAGATATACAGAAAGCTTTCAACTGAAGGCTCTTATGAAAAGATCGGCTCAAGCATTAGCACAAGCTATGAAGATGAAGGCTTAACAAAAGGAAAGACTTATGATTACAGGGTTAAATCAGTAAAGAATTCATTGAAGAGCAATTATTCAAGCAAGGCATCAATTACAATTCCAGGCACTGCAGAATGCAATCCAGCAAAAGACGATTACTGTGACCCGAATTGCACTAGAGGAAAAGACCCTGACTGCCCTGCGTGCGTGAAGAACGCAAAATGCGAGAAAGACTTCAATGAAAGCTTCACCAACTGCCCTGAAGACTGCAAGGAAGGAGTAGACATTGCCTCCCCTGAAATGGGCTTGGGCGCAGGAATAGTGGCAGTAGCAGCAGTAATTGCAATAGTTTTCTTCAAGCTTATTCCGGGAACCTAAATTAAAAAGTGCTTATTTTTAATTACTTTTAATTCCAATTTATATTGGTTATATTATGCCCTCACAGCTTTGGACTGAAAAATATTTTCCTGGTAACCTCACGGAATTCATTGGGAACACAGACATAGTGGAAAAAATTGTTTCCTGGGCAAATGAATGGAAGAAGGGAAAGAAAGGCAAGCCATTGCTCTTGTTCGGGCCGACAGGCACAGGAAAGACAGCCCTTGCATACCTGATTGCAAGAATCAATAACTGGGATATATTCGAATTGAATGCATCCGATTTTCGGACAAAAGAAATAATTGAAAGGATTGTATCAGGCGCAGCATTGAACGCAAGCTTTTCAGGGCAATTAAGATTAATTTTATTAGACGAAATTGACGGCCTTCAATCCAGCGACAAAGGAGGCGCATCAGCAGTTCTCGCAGTGCTGAAAGAAGCACAGAATCCTGTAATCCTTACAGCAAACGACGTTTACTCTAACAGAAAGCTTGCGCCAATAAAAGCTTACTGCCAGCAACTCCAATTCAAGCGCGTTAATTATCTTTCAATAGCAAAAAGGCTCAAGGAAATTCTTGAAAATGAAAAGGTTTCCTTTGACATTGAAGCAATAACACTCCTCGCAAAAAATTGCTCTGGGGACATCCGCTCTGCATTAATTGACTTGCAGACACTTTCAATGAAAGGCAGAATAGAGAAAAAAGACGTTGAAAGCCTTTCGTACAGGGAGAGAGAGGAAGACGTCTTCAAAATTTTAAGGAAGATTTTCACTGCAAAGGAATTCAGTGAAGCCCGCAATCCAAGATTCTCTTCAGAGATAAGCGATGAACTATTAGAAAGATGGATTGAGGAAAACATTCCAAGGCACTTCACTGAACCAAATGATACAGCAAACGCATTTGAAAGGCTGAGCAAGGCAGACATATTCAATGGCAGAATAATGAGGAGGCAGCATTACGGCTTCCTGCGCTATTCTTCAGATTTAATGACTGTTGGGGTTTCGCTCTCAAAATCAAGGGAATACCATGGATTCATAATGTACCAGTTCCCAAAGCTTTTGAGTTCCTTGAGCAAGAGCGCAGGCATCAGGGCAGTAAAGAAAGGCCTTGCAGAAAAATTGAGCGAAAAAATCCATTCTTCAACCCACGAAATTATCGGGGAAGACCTTCCCTTCATTAAAATTTTGTTCAAGAACAACAATGAAGCAATAGAATTCAGCGCTCAATTCGATTTAAGCGAGGAAGAAATAGCCTTCCTGCTAAACACAAAGCCTGAGACAAAAAAAGTCAAAGAATTGTACGAGAAAGCGCAGGAGAAGAAAAACAAAATCATTTCAGGCAAGAGGAGGGCTTTTGCAGGGATAACAGAATTCGAGCTCAAGAGAATAGAAGAACAGAAAGAAAAAATAGAGAGAGGGGCAGAGGAAAGCGCAGAAGAAAAAAAGGAAACAGAAAAGGAATTAATAGAAGAAGAAAAGCAGGCAACACTGAAAGGGTTCTTGGGGAAATAATTTTTGTGATTCACAGATAATAGACATTGGAATTTTGTTTTTTTTCAATTTGGATTATGCCCACTGACCTCATTTTAAGGGCTGAATAAAACCTAATCTTTTTTTTTTGAAGAAATGTTCTGAGCTCCTTTAATTGCACAGCATCTACGTTTAAAGCTGCAATTCCGTCATAGGACAGTGAATTATAAACCTTTTTTATTGCATTAATGACGTCTGTTGACCATAAAATCCCGCAGGCTGAAACGATTATGTCATATTTTCCTAATTTTTTGTATGTTTCAATTCTTCCAATATGTACATTGTCTATTGCTTTAAGGTCAGTTCCTTCTATTTTTTTATTTGCAAGCTTTGGTCTTGTTAAGGAAATACTTGAAGTAATTATTTTGTTTCCAAATTGTTTTTTTAATTGAGATGACACGCGTCCACGGCCTGCCCCAACATCCAAAAAACTTACTTTTTCTTTTTGTCTTAATTTTTCTTTGGTAAGCTTAACAAGGTCTATTCCAAGCAAACCTTTATAGTATTTTAAACCGCCACTGGTACGGTAGCTAAGAAAGTTGATTATACTCCAAAATGACCTGTCTTTTTTTCTTAGCTGCCTGAGATTTTCTGCTTCTATTATTCTTTCTTTTGTATGCTTTTTAGGAAACTTTTTCCTTAATCTCATTAATTTTTCCAAAGGCAATTTAGGCATATATTTCTCTTATTCCAATTCAATCTCTTCTTCCACTGCTTCCTTGGATTCTAAAGAAGAGTTCTTCACAATATAGTTCTCAATTTTTTTTGCTATTTTTTTTCTCGTGAAATAAATTATTATTGCTACTGCAATTATTATTCCTAGGGCCCAGAACTTGTAGGAGCTCCTCATTAACTCCAAAGCGAATTTGGCTGTGTCAAAGGCTGGAGCAATGTTTTTTTCGAGTGTATAACTCAATTCAAGCCTGTTGTCTGAGGTATAGCCCTGCCAGACAACCTTTTTGTCTAAAACAATTCCTTGGGGTCTCAATGGCAGGATTATTTCTGCATTGATCGGGAAAGAAAAAATTACCTTGGTTTTCTCAGGGATTATAATGCTGCTGCCAACCTGGAATTTGCTGAAGCCTTTTTGGTTTAAGCTCCATTTTACTATCCTTCCAGGGGCTTCCTCCTGCCTCAAAAACAGGGGGTTATCCAGAGAATAAATTAATTTGATGTAGCTTTTCTTTAAGCCGTCCTCAATAAAAGAGACAGCAGCACTGCTTACCTCTTCATCTTTTTCTCCTATGTGAGCGAAAATCTTCTGGTTGAATGCAGTCCACACAGAAAGTGTAGAACTATTCTTTGATGCTGCCTCCCTGAAGTAATTCAATTCCTCGTTTGAACCAAAATTAAGGAAATAAAATTCTACTACAGAAACATGGCCTGTTTCATTAACCTCAACCTGAATTTCAGTTCCAGTTATTTCAGGCTGAAGGAAAGGCCTGGGCAAAGAAAATGTCAGTTCCACAACATTGCTTGAAATAAAGCCGTTCCAAATCAATTTATTGTTTTCATTCAAGGCCTCAGGGCTTATTGGATATGAAAGCTCTGCTCCTGCAGGCAAAACAAAAGAAATTATTGTATTAGATGGAATTACAAGAAGGCCATCAGAATAAAACCTGTGCATTTTTTCTTTTACAAGAGAAAAATAATTCTTCTGGCCTGAAGACTGCCCTGAAAAGAGTTCTCCAATAGAATAGGACACCCTTGCATATTTTTGGCTTCCTTTCTCCTCAAAAGAAAAGGTTTTGTTTTCCCCTTCACTTTCGCTTGAGCCAAGACTGCTGAAAACATTAGGCTCAAAGGCCTTCCACGCAATCGCATTCTGGCCCAAAGAAATTGCAGTAGCTTTAAAATCGCTTAATTCCTTTAAGTCATTGAAATCAAAAAAGAATTTTTCTGTGATGCTCGCATTCCCTGAATTGCTTACAGTAACATCAATTGACTGGCTTGCCAGAATTCTTGCATGAACCCCCAAGCCAAATAAAAGAAAGCAAAGAATCAATGCAAAAAACAATTTCTTCATTTTTCCAAAGCCTCTTTTTGCCGCAGTAATATTATTGTGAGCTCAAAATATTTATTCCTTGCACCCAAACATACTGATTTATATTCCAGAAAATACTTATATACTATCGTTTCAAGCAAAGCTTGAAACATTTCAATCCACTAATAGTGGAATTGAAACCGTTTTCCTTAAAAGAATTCGCTTTAAAGAAAACAATTCCAGTACCCGTGATACCCAATGGTTGAAATCCAATACCTCGGCCACTCAGGATTCAAGCTGGCCTTCCCGCACACCTCAATTTTAATTGACCCGTTCATAAACAATTCCAACCAGGAGCCTGAATTCAAGACCTTGACTAAAATCCCTTTAAAGGAAGAAGAATTCAAGGGGATTGGGTTGATCTTAATAACGCACGAGCACTTTGACCATTTTGACAAGAAAGCAATTGAAACAATAATAAAAAACAATGACTGTTACATTATAGGCCACGAGAGTGTCATTCAGGAATTGAATGTTCCAAAGCACTTGCTCTGCCCAATAAAATTAGGGGAAAAAATTTCAATAAAAAGAATTGATGTTACAGCAGTTACAGCACACCACCCTAATTCTTATTACCCTTTAGGCTATCTCATTGACTCGGGAAAAGAAACAATATACCACGCAGGAGACACTGAATTAATTGACGAATTCTCTGAAATAAAAGCAGACATTGCACTGCTTCCAATTGGAGGCAACTTCACAATGGACTGCGTTGACGGAGTAAAAGCAACAAAGGTAATGAAGCCCAAGGTTGTAATTCCAATGCACTACAATACCTTCTCCCTCATAAAAGCAGACGCCAACGAATTCAAAGCCAAAATAGAAAAATCAATCCTCGAAACCAACACAGTAATCCTGCAGCCAGGAGAAATTTTTTATTATTAAACAAAAAATTTGCTTTAATTTCAGTCCAGACTCTTTCTTTTAATGTACAGTATTATTGATTTTTAATATTCTTTTAATGCCCCGTTCCATTATTTGCGAATATGAATTACGCCGACGCCAATTTTACTGCGTTCATTATAGCTAATACGGTTTCTTTGAAGATACCGCCTGAGTGTTTTTAATTGAAGGAAGTCTACATTAAAAACTGCACTTCCTTGTGGGGCTAGTGAATTATAAACAGTTTTTACTGCCCTAACAACATCTGTCGACCAAAGAATTCCACTGGCTGAAACAATTAAGTCATATGTTCCTAAATTTTTTGAATTTTCAATTCTTCCGATATGCACTTCATCTATTGCTTTAAGGTCAGTCCCTTTTATTTTTTTATTTGCAAGCTTTGGTCTTGTTAAGGAAATACTTGAAGTAATTATTTTATCTCCAAACAGTTTTTTTAATTTATATAAAGCCCTTCCACGACCTGCCCCAACATCAAGAATTCTTACTTTTGTTTTTTGAGCTAATTTCTTATTGATAAATTCTTGAATGCCCATTCCTAAGGCTTTATAAAATAAACCTTTGTAGTACAGTAACCCCCCACTCGTTCGATATGTGGGGCTGAACCTACTCAAAAACGACCTATCTTTATTTCTTGCCCCCCTTAAAGTTTCTGCAGTATTACTTCTTTCAACCGTAAATTTTTTAGGAAATTTTTTTCTTAACCTTTCTAATTCTTGCAAAGGAAGTTTAGGCATTTTTTAGTCCCACACATTTTTTTCTGCTTCAATTAATTGCTCTGGAGTGCTTATGTCAAGCAAGCCTGCGCTCAAGGGAATCCATTCTATTTTGCCGTGCAAGGCAAGCCAGTTGATTGCGCCAGTTAACTCTAATTCATTCCTCTCACTCGGCTGAATGTTCTGTATTGCATCAAAAATTCTTTTGTTGAACCTGTAAGCTCCAGCATTAATTAAATTGGAGGGATTTTTTCCCTTCTCAGGCTTTTCCGCAATACTTTTTAGAGTGCTTCCCTGAACTTCAAGGACGCCAAAATTCCATGGGTCTGGAACCTTCCTTCCAATTAATACAGCATCAAATCCCTTCCTGCTTTTGAGGCTTTCAATTACCTCAGGCTCAAAGACCAGGTCTCCATTAACACAAATGAAATCCTTTCCGTCAACAAAACCCTTTGCCTGCAATACAGCGTCTGCTGTGCCCAAAGCCTTTTCCTGCTCAATGTAAGCAATTCTTATGCCCTTAAAGAAAGAGCCGAATTCTTCAACTATCATTTCCTTCCTGTAACCCACAATTACCCCTACCTCTCTGACTCCAGCTTTCCTAAAAGAATCAAAAGCCCTCTCCAGGAAACTTTTTCCTTTCACCTTAATTAAACCCTTAGGAATTTTTTCAGTTAGAGGCCTCATCCTCAAGCCTTTTCCCGCAGCCAAAACAATTGCCTTCATGTCAAGAACCACTAAATAAATTCAGTGGCATAAAAAATATAATAGTAGCTTTTGGTTCTTGACAATTTTCAATCCACTTCAGTGGAATTGAAATCATTGCAAAACCTTCAAAATTTAGGAAACAAAAAATTTAAACACTAATAAGTTGGAATTCAAGGGAATTCTGCTTCCAAAAAACAATTAAAACAGAAAGAATTAATTTATTTCATGCTTTCTCGCGCAACAGCAGATCTTCCACTGCACCCAGGAAAGTGCCCAAAATGGCTTTTCGGCAGAATGAAGGAATTAGCAGGAACAATAGCAGAAGCAATTGTTTTAGAGCACGGAGAAAGAGAATTCCTGGAACGAATTTCAGACCCTTTCTTCTTCCAGGCATTAGGCTGCGTTATAGGATTTGACTGGCATTCAAGCGGCTTAACCACAACAACCTGCGGCGCGTTGGCAGAGGCACTGCGAGAAAGGGAATTGGGGATTATACCCGCAGGAGGAAAAGGTGCAGCCTCAAGAAAAACCCCCTCTCAAATAAAACAAAAAGGAATCCAATTGAATTTCCCTGAAAACAAAATCCTCGAATTAATTCAAGCCAGCAGGCTGAGCGCAAAGGTTGATTCTTGCTTGGTGCAGGACTCATTCAACTTATACCATCACTCATTCTTCTTCTCAGAGAAAGGCGATTGGGCTGTAATACAGCAGGGAATGAATGCGCAAAGCAGTTATGCAAGAAGATACCACTGGAATTCTGGTTATGTAGAAGAATTTGATTCTGAGCCCCACACTGCAATCTGCTGCGATTTAAAGAAAGAGCAAACACTAAACCTGACAGCAAAAGAAAGCAAAGAAAACAAAAGGCTTTCCCTTGATTTGGTGAAAGAGCCAACGCAAAAATTAAGAAAGGAGTTTAATTCCATTGTCACAGGAGAGCAGAGGAATTTGTTCAACTGGAATTCAGAGAAAAAAGAAAAATACTTGTTCATGCCTCGTTCAGTTAACTGGAATGCTCTTGAAGAGGCCTATGAAATTCAGCCAGAAAATTTCGAGCAACTCCTTTCAGTTAAAGGCCTCGGAGGAAAAACAATTAGGGCATTAAGCCTTATATCAGAATTAGTGTACGGCCAAGAAGCCTCCTGGAAGGACCCAGTGAAATACTCTTTCTGTGTGGGGGGAAAAGACGGCGTGCCTTATCCCATAGACCGCAAATTTTACGATGGCACAACAGAATTAATGGAGGACGCCATCAAGCAGACAAAATTAGGGGGCCCTGAAAAAATGGACGCAATAAAAAGAATGAAGGAAGTGTGGAGGGAATAATTTTCTTACAATTCGAACTCCATTAAATCTTCTGCCACAATTGAGTCTGCGAATACTTGTCTTGCTTCAATCTCGAATTTTTCTGTGTCCTTGTGCCTAGGGGAAAGATGGAATAGAATCAATTTCTTCACTTTTGCTTTTTCTGCTATTCCTGCAGCCTGCATTGCAGTGCAGTGGAAGGTGTGCTTTGCCCTCTTCTTCATTTCCTCAAGGAAGGAAGACTCATGGAATAATAGGTCGCTGTGCTCTATTGCTTTAACGTAATGGCTTGAGGGAAGGGTGTCGCAGATTACTGAAATCTTTTTTCCTATTTTCTTGTTTTTTGTGTCAAGCACTTGCTCAGGCCTAAATTTCTTCCCTTTAAATTCAATTGTTTTTCCTTTCTGGAGTTCGCCCCACAGAGGGCCTTCAGGAATTCCCAAAGCCAATGCTTTCTCCCTTAGAAATTTCCCTTGAGAGTCCTTTTCCTTGAAGATGTAGCCATAGCAGGGAATGTCATGATTCAGCCTTACAGCAGAAACAAAAAAGTTTTCTTCATTCAATAAAACGCCTTCTCTTACTTCAATTGCCTTGAGCTCGAAGTTCACTTTAAGCAGGCTCAATTCAACTGATTTTTTTACTTTCTCTTTCACTCCCTTCGGGCCGAAAACGAATAAAGGCGAATCCCTTTGGTGCATTGACATTGTGGCAATCAGCCCAGGAAGGCCTAAAATGTGGTCTCCGTGGAAGTGTGAAAGAAAGATTGCGTGAACTTTCATGTAGGAAACCTTTGCCTTCATCATCTGCCTTTGGGTTCCCTCAGGGCAGTCAAACAAGTAATTCAATCCATTGAAGTTCAGGTTAACTGCACTCAGGTTCCTGTCTTTTGTTGGGGTGCTGCAGCTTGAGCCCAATACTGTTGCCTTCAATTTATTTCACCCTTAAACCAAATTCATTTAAAATTATTCGTGCAATAAATTATTATAACACAGTATAATTTAAAACATCTTTTTTTAATAAAAATTGAGGGCTTCCAAATGGATGAAAGAAAAGAGGATTCACTGGATTTCAATTCCACTGCAGAGCTTAAGGTGTCAGACAAGCTCATAGGCCAGGTCATAGGACAAGACAATTCAGTTGAAATAGTAAAGAAGGCTGCAGCACAGAAAAGAAATGTGCTTTTAGTAGGGCTTCCAGGAACAGGAAAGAGCATGCTTGCCCAGGCAATGGCAGAAATTCTTCCTGTAAGCGAATTGCACGACATTCTAATTTACCCTAACAAGAGTGACCCAAACAATCCAAGGGTGAGGGCAGTAAAAGCAGGCGAAGGAAAAAAGATTGTGCAGAAAGCCAGAATGGAGTCAAGGGCAAAAGAAGACAACGCGAGATTCATGGGATTCATTCTCCCATTAGGATTTTTTATTGTTGCAGGATTCATGTGGAGGCCTTTGAACTGGATTCCTGATGTAGTGTATGCTGCAACATTAATTTTAGGCGGTTTTCTAATGGTTGGATTTGCTTTAGGCAGCCAGATGAAGATGCGCTCTGGAACAGGGGGAGCGCCAAAACTATTGATTGACAATTCAGGGAAAAAGACTGCACCATTCACTGAAGGAACAGGAGCGCGAGCAGGGGCACTGCTTGGCGATGTGCGTCATGACCCGTTACAGACATTTTTTCCTAATACTGTGGTTTATGCAGTGAAAGGAAATAGAATTGAAAAAGCCTTGATTAAAGATGTAGTGGAAAAATTGCTGCACGAAAATTCAATTCTAGTGAATAAAACAGAAAAAGATTACGAGGCATTGGTTGTGCCTGAAGACAGAATAATTGAAGTATTAGGTTTTGCTGAAGGAAAAATTGTTCCAGTGAAATTATTAGGGGTGAACAAAAAAACCTATTCGGGCAAAATGGTAAAAATTGAAAGAAATGGAAGAACCTTGATTGTCACTCCAGAACACAAAATTTTGGCTGGCGGAAAATTCATTGAAGCAGAAAAACTGAATGGAAGCGAAAAATTGGTGATCAGAGATGAACCCATTTTAGAAGAAGAAGCCATAATTAATACTTTCTCTGAATTTGACAGGAATTCTGCAAGAGACTATTACAGGTACTTGGCAATAAAAAACTCTAATCCTTCTTTCGGCTACAAAAGAATAGCAAAAATTTTAGGCATTCCTCAAGGCAGAGTAAGATGGTGGCATTCGATTGGCTCAAAGCCAAAAGCAGTAAAAACAATTGATTTCCTGAAAGAACTAGAATTGATTCCATTGCAGTACAATGATTCAAGACTGCCTGTAATTGCAGGAATTTTAGGCGCAACTTTTGGTGACGGAGGCATTGCAGGGAACCTGAACAACATTTTCCTTTCAAGTTCAGAGGAAAACTCTCTGGAGGAATTCAAGCAGGATATGATTTCAGTTTTCGGCGAACAAATCTTGGAGAACTTCAGCACAATAAAATCAGGTCAGAAAGGCACTGGAAGATGTATAAGGAACACAAACAGGGCAGCAATAAGATTTTTTGCTGCTTTAGGCGCTCCAGTTGGAAGAAAAGACAAAGAATTATTGATTCCAAGATGGATTTACTTGAATGAAAAATTCTCAAGAGAATTTTTTGGTGCATTCTTGGGCAATGAATTGTGTTCCCCTAAATTTTCAGAAAAACACAAATACATCAATGATTTTGCTGTGGCTTTATGCGGAAAAGAAAAACTGAAAGAAAACAGGCTCAAATTTTTGTCAGAATTGTCTGATTTCCTTGCGTCTTATGGCATTAAAACCACAAGCGTCTATGAAAACAATTTCAGGAAAGACAGTTTCATGTGGAAGCTCGGCATCTCAAAAGAATTAGAGAACATTGCGAGATTCAATGAATTCATTAAATTAAGTTACTCAAACTCAAAACAAAAAAGAATTGAGGAAGCGTTAAGCAAACTTTATGAATGGAAAAAGATTAGAAAAGAAGAGCTTGAAGCAAGCAATAAAAGCAGTGCGTTCATTAATTCCCTTCTAAGAATTTCAGTCCAATTAATGGAACAAATAGCAGCAAAAAAAGACTTTGAAGACAGCACAATAAACTATAAAGGAACAATCTATAACATTACAACATCTTCAGGCAACATTCTCGCGAACAATATTATTGCAAGCAATTCAGGAGGCCTTGGAACTCCCCCACACTTAAGGGTAGAGCCAGGATTAATCCACAAAGTTTCTGGAGGCGTTTTATTCCTTGACGAAATTGCCACTCTCTCCCCAAAAGCACAGCAGGAACTCCTTACAGCAATGCAGGAAAAAAAGTATTCAATTACGGGCCAGTCAGAATTGAGTTCTGGTGCAATGACTAAAACCGATCCGGTGCCCTGCTTTCCAGCAGAAACTTGTCTGCTGACCGCCAAAGGAAATGTAAGCATGGGTGCATTTATTGATTCAATTTTATCCAAAAATTATGATAGAGTTACTGTAGGGAATGGGGCAGAGGTTTTTGATTTGAATGAAAAGGAGGATGTTATCACTTATTTAAATAGTAAAATTATTCCTTCAAATGTAGAAAGAGTTTATAGACGTAAATATTCTGGAAAAGTTCTAAAAATTAAATTTGATGACGGGACTGAATTAATAGCTACTCCTGATCATCCAATAAAAACAGTTAATGATTTTGTGAAAGCAAAAGATTTGAAAGTTAATGATGTTGTTGAAGCAACGGATGGTTTCATAATAATTGATGAAAAAGCAATTGTCAACACGTATTGTAAGGATAACCAGAGAATTGCTGACGCATTCAACAAATGGATAGCTTCAGGCAAAAAACTTTCAGCTAAAGAGTTAGGTGTTGATTATAAAACAATTTTTTCATGGAAAAAAGGTTCAACACCGCATGCACTTAAAAGTGTCAATCAACTCAACAGAAAAAAACTTTTGCCATTAAACCTTAATGACGAGAGATTGTCCAAGATAGCCAGGGTTGCTGGAGCCCTATTTGGCGACGGCGGAATAGACGGTAGAAGACTTTCAAGAGTATATTTCTCTACAGATTCAAATAGTATAGATGATTTAAATGAATTTAAGAATGATATTCTATCAATATTTGGAGGGGAAATCAATTCAGCAATAACCATTAAAAAAATTACTTCTAAAGGGGGAAGCGGCTTGGATTTATCTATAAACAATTCATGTATTGCCCGCTTTTTCTATGCTTTGGGTGTTCCAAAAGGGGATAAAGTTTCGCAGTCCTTTACAGTACCTTTCTGGGTTAAATTATCAGACAAACTAGAGAAAGAATTCTTTTCAGCTTTGCTTTGTTGTGAATTATATGGAAATATTAGAAGCAGTCAAGATACTATTTCCTTTGTTATGGCTAAATTAAAGAAATTTGATAAAGAACACATTGAGTTCTTGAATGAAATTAGAAATTTTTTATTGAAAAACAGAGTTGAAGTGAAAGAAGTAGAACAGGACAAAGAATATTTTAAAACTAAAGGCTTACCTAATCCTGAGATTGCTGGGGCTTATTTGTTTAAACTAAATTCAGGTTATAAAAATATAATTCAATTAGCTAACATTATTAACTTTTACTATGCAAAAAACAAAAAATCAGCTATACTCAACGTAGTGAAGAATGGTAAAATATTTATAGAGTCTCAGAAACACCTAAATAGTTTAAAGGAAGAAGCGTTGATGCTGAGAAATGCTGGAAAGACCATTCATGTAATAGCAAAAGAAATGGGATTGTGCAAAAACACTGTCTGGAAAATAGTTGGAAAGACATACAACAAATATTCGAAATTAGACAGAAAAAGAGTTTTTGGTTTATTGGGTAAAGGCATAATACCAAAAATAGTTGCCAAAAAACTTGAAATTCCTTATACTACTGTTCTTTATTGGAAGAATAATTATTTTAGTGGTGAGGTCTGATGTTTTCCAAGATCACCAAAAAGATTACAGGTATTGAAGAAAGAGATTTCAACGGCTATGTGTACAATATAAAAACAGAAACAGGAACTTATATTGCCAATTCAATTGTCGTTCATAATTGCGACTTCGTGCTTGTGGCAGCAGGAAATTACGAGGACTTGAGGAGAGTGCATCCCGCCTTAAGGTCAAGAATCAGAGGTTACGGGTATGAACTGTACATGAACTTGGATATGCCTGACACAAAAGAAAACAGGACAAAGATAGCACAGTTTATAGCGCAAGAGGTAGTGAAAGACAAGAAGATCCCTCATTTCAGCAGGGAGGCAGTTGAATCAATAATTTTTGAGGCAAGAAGAAGGAGCGGGAGAAAGAATTCACTCACACTCAAATTAAGGGATTTGGGGGGTCTCGTAAGGGCAGCAGGAGACATTGCAAAAGAGAAAAGTCATCAATTAGTGCAAGCACAAGACATATTTGAAGCAAAGATGGCTGCAAGAACATTGGAACAGCAGATGATGAACAAAATAATTGAAGAGAAAAAAGACTATGAGGTTTACTTGAACGAAGGATTTGCAATTGGAAGAGTGAACGGCCTTGCTGTAAGCGCTGACGGAGACGCAGGATTGGTGCTTCCATTAGAGGCAGAGGTTGCCCCTGCATTGTCTGCCTCAGAGGGAAAACTGATTGCAACAGGAAAATTAGGGGAAATAGCAAAAGAGGCAGTCCAGAATGTTTCTGCAATTATAAAAAAGTTGTCAGGAAAAGACATTTCAAGATATGACCTGCATGTCCAATTCCTGCAGGCTTACGCTGGAGTTGAAGGCGATTCTGCTTCAGTTTCTGTTGCCACAGCAGTCATTTCCGCTTTGGAGAAAATTCCAATAAAGCAATCATTGGCAATGACTGGCTCTCTGAGCGTGAGAGGAGAGGTACTTCCTGTAGGGGGCATTACAGCAAAGGTCCAGGCAGCAATTGTAGCAGGCTTCAAGGAGGTCATAGTCCCTAAAACCAATTTGGAGGACATTATTCTCCCAGAAAAAGAAAAGCAGAAAATCAAGATCATTCCCGTTTCATCTTTGAGCGATGTATTGGACAATGCCTTCCAGAAATCCGCCCAGAAAGGCAAGCTCCTCAAAGAACTCAAGAAAATAATAAGCTTGGAGCTCCCCAAAATAATAGAAAAAAGCCTGCCGAAAATTCCAAAGATTGGGTGAATTATTCTTTTATTTTTTTAATGCAAACTATATCACTTGCAAGCCCTATTTTATGAGCATCAAAAAATTTAAGCCGTGGATCAGAAAAAAGACTGCTTTTCTTGATTTTTATCCGGCTTATTATGTCTAATTGAAGGAATGCCATTCCACCTTCATTTAATGAATTGCAAGCGTTTTCTACTGCCTTGACAATATTTTTTGAATAGCCTATACCGAAAACTGAAACAATTAAATCGTATTTTTTCAGTTTTTTATAGGATTCAATTTTTCCAATATGTACATTGTCTATTGCTTTAAGGTCAGTTCCTTCTATTTTTTTATTTGCAAGCTTTGGTCTTGTTAAGGAAATACTTGAAGTAATTATTTTGTTTCCAAATTGTTTTTTTAATT